>WNGF01000539.1_pt1 | contig 92758 bp, 93 predicted proteins | sample 5400641 | NCBI WGS metagenome assembly WNGF01 (sample SAMN13153371, study PRJNA577476) | soil metagenome | isolation source: 80 cm soil or saprolite under grassland replicate 2 | place: USA:California | collected 2016-06-15 | reverse complement strand
CGTCGTGCTCGCCCGGGCGGAAGACCACGTGCCCGGCGCCGGCTCCCTTCTCCACGCCCCGCTCGACGCGGCCCGGCTCCCAGAGCGCCACGGCGATACGCGACATGATGAGCCCCACCGAGCGCGCCGGTCCCGCGATGGCGGCGACGACGGGATCATTCCAGCAATTCTGCGCCGCCACTGCGTAGCCGGAGGGCGCCAGGTGGCGCAGCGCCACATGCGTCGCCCAGGCAGTGTCATAGGATTTCACGGCGACGAAGGCGATATCGAAGTCGGCGCCGAGCCGCTGAGCTTCGTGGAGATGGAGCGCCGTGGGCCGGGCGGTGAACGGCTCGTGCGGCCCGGTCGCCGCAATGCCGCCGCGGCGAATGGCCTCGACCTGCTCCGGCCAGGGATCGACCAGGGTCACGTCGTGACCGGCCCGAGAAAGGAACGCGCCCAGGTAGCTGCCGATGGCGCCCGCGCCGACGAAGAGGAGTCGTGTGGTCATGCGCCCATGATACATAACCGCTTGCGGTCCGGAAGGGGCATCATCTATCATCACGACTCTCATGGCGAGCGACGTGATCCTCGAAACCGAAGGCCTGACGAAGGAATTCCGGGGCTTCGTCGCCGTCAAGGACGTCCGGCTTCGCGTCCGGCGCGGCAGCATCCACGCCCTGATTGGTCCCAACGGAGCGGGCAAGACCACGTGCTTCAACCTGCTCACGCACTTCCTGGTGCCGACCCGTGGGCGCATCACCTACAACGGGCGCGATATCACGGGGTCGAAGCCCGCCGACATCGCGCGGCTGGGTCTTGCGCGCTCCTTTCAGATCTCGGCAGTATTCCCGCACCTGACGGTGCTCGAGAACGTGCGGATCGCGCTACAGCGGCGGCGGGGCCGCTCGTTCGACTTCTGGCGGTCGGAGCGGGTGCTCGACGCCCTGAATGAGCGGGCGATGGGGCTCATCGAGGCCGTCGGGCTTGCGGCCTTCGCGGGCACGCTGGCCGTCGAGCTGCCCTACGGCCGCAAGCGCGCGCTCGAGATCGCGACCACGCTGGCCCTCGACCCGGAGATGATGCTCCTCGACGAGCCCACGGCGGGGATGGCCCACGACGACGTGGACCGCATCTCGGCGCTAATCAAGAAGGCGGCGGCGAATCGCACCGTGCTGATGGTCGAGCACAACCTGAGCGTCGTGGCGAACCTCTCCGATACGATCACCGTGCTGGCGCGCGGCGAGGTGATCGCCGAGGGCGACTACGCCAGCGTGTCGCGGCACCCCGACGTCGTGCAGGCCTATATGGGGTCGGAGCATGCCTGAGGCTCCGGCATCGCTTCTCGAGGTGCGCGACCTGCACGCCTGGTACGGGGAGTCCCACATCCTCCACGGTGTGACGTTCGAGGTCCGCGCCGGGGAGGTTGTCACGCTGCTCGGCCGGAATGGCGCCGGCAAGACCACCACGCTCAAGGCCATCATGGGCATGGTGCGGCGCGATGGGTCCGTCCGCTTCGCGGGCCAGGAGCTGAGCCAGCGCCCGTCCAATGCCATCGCGCGGCTGGGCATCGCCTTCTGCCCCGAGGAGCGGGGCATCTTCGCCAGCCTCAATGTGGAGGAGAACCTGCTGCTGCCGCCGCAAGTCCGGCCAGGCGGCCTGACGGTGGACACGATTTTCGGGCTCTTCCCCAACCTCAAGGAGCGTCTCAGGAGCCAGGGCACCAAGCTGTCGGGGGGCGAGCAGCAGATGCTGGCCATCGGCCGCATCCTCCGGACCGGAGCGCGGCTGCTGCTGCTCGACGAGCCGACGGAGGGGCTGGCGCCGGTCATCGTCCAGCAGATCGACGCCACCATCCGCCGGCTCAAGGCCGAGGGATTCACGATCCTGCTGGTCGAGCAGAACTTCCGCTTCGCGTCCCGGGTCGCGGACCGTCACTTCATCGTGGAACGCGGGCGAGTGGTGGAGATGATCTTGAACGATCAGATCGAGAGCAGCATGGGAAAACTCCACGAGTATCTTGGGGTATAATGCGCCGCCCGACCTGATCTCGCCACGGGCGAAAGGAGTAGTCCAAATGAACCGCAAACTGATATTCGCGCTCGCGGCCGCGGGCGTCTTCGCTGCCGCTCCGGCCCAGGCGCAGATCTCTGACGGGGTCGTCAAGATCGGTGTCCTGAACGACCAGTCGGGCCCCTACGCGGACCTGGCTGGGCCGGGCTCGGTAGTCGCCGCCCGCATGGCCGTCGAGGACTTCGGCGCCGCCCGGAAGGGCCTGAAGGTCGAGATCGTCTTCGCCGATCATCAGAACAAGACCGACGTCGGTTCGCAGATCGCTCGCCAGTGGTACGACGCCGAGAAGGTCGATCTGGTCGTGGACGTGCCGAATTCGGCGATCGCCCTGGCCATCAACCAGATCGCCCGCGAGAGGGGCAAGGCGTTCATCGTCGCCACCGCCGCCACCTCGGACCTCACCGGCAAGGCCTGCTCGCCCAACACCATCCACTGGACCTACGACACCTGGTCGCTGGCCAACGGGACCGGCAACGCCATCGTGAAGACGGGCGGCGACACGTGGTTCTTCCTGACCGCCGACTACGCCTTCGGCCACGCGCTCGAGCGCGACGTGGAGGCCGTGGTGCTCAAGAGCGGCGGCAAGGTGTTGGGCAAGGTTCGCCACCCGTTCCCCACCGCGGACTTCTCCTCGTTCCTGCTGCAGGCCCAGGCCTCCAAGGCCAAGATCATTGGCCTGGCCAATGCCGGGACCGACACCACCAACGCCATCAAGCAGGGCGCCGAGTTCGGCATCGTCAAAGGCGGCCAGCAGTTCGCTGGCCTGTTGGTCTTCCTCACGGACATCCACGCGCTGGGACTGGCGTCGGCCCAGGGGCTGGTCCTCACCGAGTCCTTCTACTGGGATCTGAACGACCAGACGCGCGCCTGGTCCACGCGCTTCGCCGAGCGCCACCGGGGCGCCAAGCCGACCATGGTCCAGGCCGGCGTCTACTCCGCGGTCCTACACTATCTCAAGGCGGTGGAGGCGCTCAAGTCGGACGATGGAACCAAGATCATCGCCAAGATGAAGGAGATGCCGACCGACGACCCAGCCTTCGGCAAGGGCGTGGTCCGGGCAGACGGCCGGAAGATCCATCCCATGTACCTCTTCGAGGTGAAGAAGCCCTCGGAGTCCAAGGGAGCATGGGACTACTACAAGGTTCGCGCGACTATCCCGGCGGACCAGGCCTTCCGGCCGTTGGATCAGGGCGGCTGCCCGCTCGTCAAGAAGTAGCCGACCTTCTCCCTCTCCCTCCGCTGAAGGGAGAGGGCCGGGGTGAGGGTGGGGACAGCCGTGCCCCCCTCGCCCTGCCCTCTCCCCTGAGGGGAGAGGGGAGCTGAGCTCATGACCACCGTCTTCGGCGTCCCCACCCAGGCCCTCTTCGGCCAGCTCCTCATCGGTCTGATCAACGGCTCGTTCTACGCCATGCTGAGCCTGGGGCTGTCGGTGATCTTCGGGCTCCTCAACATCATCAACTTCGCCCACGGCGCCCAGTACATGATGGGCGCCTTCGCGGCGTACTTCCTCCTGCAGTGGGCCGGGGTCGGCTACTGGTGGGCGCTGCTGATCGCCCCGATCGTCATCGGGCTGTTCGGAGTGGTGCTCGAGCGAACGATGCTGAAGCGCCTCTACCAGCTCGACCATCTCTACGGCCTTCTGCTCACGTTCGGTGTCGCGCTCGTCATCCAGGGCTTGTTCCGCAACGAGTTCGGCTCCTCGGGGCTTCCCTACGCCATCCCTCGGCAGCTAGAGGGCGGACACAGCCTGGGCTTCATGTTCCTGCCCAACTACCGCGCGTGGGTCGTCGTCCTTTCCCTCGCCGTCTGCCTGGGGACATGGGTCGTGATCGAGCGGACCAAGCTCGGCTCGTATCTGCGCGCGGCCACGGAGAACCCGGCGCTGGTGCAGGCCTTCGGCGTCAATGTCCCGCGGATGATCACGCTGACGTACGGCTTCGGCGTCGCCCTGGCCGCGCTGGCCGGCGTGCTGGCGGCCCCGATCTATCAGGTCAACCCGTTGATGGGGGCCGATCTCATCATCGTGGTCTTCGCGGTCGTGGTCATCGGCGGGATGGGCTCGATCCTGGGCTCCATCGTCACCGGCTTCACGCTCGGCGTGATCGAGGGGCTCACCAAGGTCTTCTACCCCGAGGCCTCGAACACCGTGATCTTCGTCATCATGGCCATCGTGCTCCTGGTCAAGCCGGCCGGGCTGTTCGGACGGGAGCGCTGAGTGGCCGTCGCCCGGGAATCCGCCGAAGCGCCCGCGCTGCCCACGACGCCCCGGCACCAGCTCGTGGCCTTCGTCGTCATGGTCGCAGTCTTCGTCGGCGCCCCGTTCTTCGTCTACCCCATCTTCCTTATGAAGGCGCTCTGCTTCGCGCTCTTCGCCTGCGCCTTCAATCTGCTCATCGGCTACGTGGGGCTGCTCTCCTTCGGGCACGCGGCCTATCTGGGAACGGCGGGCTACGTGGCGGCGCATGCCGCGAAGGAGTGGGGCTGGCCGCCCGAGATGGCCATCCTCGTCGGCACCGCCGCGGCCGCGCTGCTCGGGCTGATCGTGGGCGCGCTGGCCATCCGCCGGCAGGGGATCTACTTCGCCATGATCACCTTGGCCCTCGCCCAGATGATCTACTTCTTCAGCCTGCAGGCGCCGTTCACCCACGGCGAGGATGGCATCCAGGCGGTGCCGCGGGGCATCCTGCTGGGCGCGCTGGATCTGCGGCAGACCATGACGATGTATTTCGTTGTGCTCGTGATCTTTCTTGCGGGTTTCCTGCTGGTCTACCGGACCATCCATTCGCCCTTCGGGCAGGTGCTCAAGGCGATCCGCGAGAACGAGCCCCGCGCCGTCTCGCTCGGGTACACGGCCGATCAGTACAAGCTGATCGCCTTCGTGCTGTCGGCCACGCTGTCGGGGCTCGCGGGCGGCACCAAGGCCCTGGTCTTCCAGCTGGCCTCGCTCACCGACGTGCACTGGACCATGTCCGGCGAGGTCGTGCTCATGACCCTGCTGGGTGGCCTCGGCACGGTATTCGGCCCCGTGGTCGGGGCCGTCATCGTGGTCACGCTCGAGAACTATCTGGCCCAGCTGGGGGCGTGGGTCACCGTGGCGCAGGGGTTCATCTTCGTCATCTGCGTGCTCACGTTCAGGCGCGGCGTCGTGGGGGAGCTGGCCCGTCTCCTCCGCAAGCCCCTCTGAAGGCGCGGTAGACTAGAGCCCGGCATCGGACCGCCCCATGACCGACCCGCGAGAGCGCCCAACGACCGCTTCCCTCCTCGACGCGTTGCTGGACGCGCGAAGCGTCGAGCTCCAGCTGCTCCACAGCCTCACGGACGCGCAGATGCTGGGCATCCGGGCCCATTTTCTCGAGCCCCCGATCTGGGAGATGGGCCACGTCGGCTGGTTCCAGGAGTACTGGATCTTGCGTCACCTCGATGGCCGAGCGCCGCTGCTGCCGGGCTCCGATGCCATCTACGACGCGTTCAACGTGTCGTACACGCGGCGCTGGGACCATCGCTATCCGTCGCGGCGCCAGTCGCTCGAGTACATCTCCACCGTGCTCGACCGCAGCGCGGCCCGACTCGACTCCCGCGAGCCCAGCGCGAAGGAAGCGTACTTCTACACGCTGGCCGCGCTCCACGAAGACATGCACGCCGAGAACCTCGCCCTCATCCTGCACACCCTCGGCTACGCGCGCCCGCGCCTTGCCCGCTTCGATCCCGCGGCGGCCCGGCCGCTGATCGATCCAGGCTACCGCGTTCGCGACGTCGACGTCCCCGGTGGTCCGTTCGCCCTCGGGGCGACACCCGACGAGCCGTTCGTCTTCGACAATGAAAAATGGGCGCACCCCGTTGAGGTCGCGCCCTTCCGCATCGCCTCCACGCCGGTGACGAACGCGGAGTTCCAGCAGTTCGTGGACGATGGCGGGTACCGGCGGCGGCCGCTGTGGGAGCGGCGCGGCTGGGATTGGCGCCGCCGCGAGGGGGCCGAGCACCCACTTTTCTGGGTCCGCGGCCATGACGGCCGCTGGGGGGAGCGGCGCTTCGACGCGGTCGTGCCGCTCGATCCCTGGCATCCGGTCGTGCACGTGAACTGGTACGAGGCTCAGGCCTACTGCCGGTGGGCGGGGCGCCGGCTGCCGACGGAGGCGGAGTGGGAGATGGCGGCCACGCTCGAGCCGGCGACCGGCCGCAAGCGCCGGTTCCCGTGGGGCGACGAGGCACCGACGCCCGAGCGCGCGAATCTCGACTTCCGCGCCGGGGGCACCATCGACGCGCGCGCGCTGCCCGAGGGAGACAGCCCCGTCGGCTGCCGGCAGATGATCGGCAATGTCTGGGAATGGGTGGAGGACACCTTCCAGCCCTACCCCGGCTTCGAGTGCGACCCGTACCAGGAGTACTCGCAGCCCTACTTCGGTCAGAAAAAGGTGCTGCGTGGCGGCGGCTGGACGACGCGCGCGCGCTTGATCCGCGCCACGTGGCGGAACTTCTACATGCGTCACCGGCGCAATATCGTGGCCGGCTTCCGCACCGCGGCGGTCTGAGAGCCGGCCATGGGCTGCCTGCTCGACGTCCATGCCGACGAAACGAGATTTCTCGCCCGTATGGTGGAGGACGTCCGGCGTGGGCTCACGGCGCGCCCGCGACAGCTGCCGCCCAAGTACTTCTACAACGAGGCCGGCTCGCTACTCTTCGAGCGCATCACGGAGCTGCCCGAGTACTACCTGACGCGGGCCGAGGACGCCATCCTACGCGACGGCATCGGGGACGTCGTGCGCCGGCTCGGCCCTCGCGACATCGTGGAGCTGGGGCCCGGCTCCTGCCGCAAGGTCCGCTGCCTGCTCGACGCGCTCCAGAACGGCCGCGGCGTGCGCTACGTCGCGATGGACGTCGGCCGCGAAAGCCTGGCCCAGGCCGTCGGCGGGCTCGCCGATGAGTACCCGCACATGCACCTCCATGCGGTCGTCGCCGACTTCGAGCGCCACCTCGGCTGCCTGCCGCCGCCCACCGGGCGCCGTCTCGTCCTCTTCCTCGGCAGCACGATCGGCAACTTCGATCCGCCCGCCCGGCGCGCGCTGCTGGCCCAGGTGCGGCGCCTCTTGGGCTCCGACGGCCGGTTCTTGCTGGGCGTGGATCTCGTCAAGGAGCGGAGCACGTTGGAAGCGGCCTACAATGACGCCGCCGGCGTCACCCGCGAGTTCAACCTCAACATCCTCCGCGTCGTGAACCGGGCTGTGGATGGCGACTTCGCCCCCGAGGCCTGGCGACATTACAGCTTCTACAACACAGAGGCGAGCCGGATCGAGATGCATTTGCTTGCCGCCTCGCCGCAGCGCGTCCATCTGAGAGCGCTCGATCTGGTGCTCGACTTCGAGGTGGGCGAGGGGATCTGGACCGAGAGCTCCTACAAGTTCACGCGCGAGTCCGTTGCCGCGATGCTGAATGAGGCCGGCCTCGCCCTGGAGGAGTGGCGCACGGATCGGGAGGGCCGATTCGGCCTCGCGATCGCGCGCCCGGAGGAGCGCGCGTGACGGCGACTCCGGTTCCACGGAGGCTCTACGTCTACGATGACATCTCAGAGGAGCTCCGCGCTCACGGGGAGGGGTCCCGCGCGCACCGCCTCGGTCAGGCCCTCGTGGCGCTGCTCCAGCAGGATCCGCGCGTGGTGCTCCTGACGCTCGAAGAGCAGATCGAGGCGCTCATCGCGCGCGGTCCGCATGCGCCGTTCGCGGTGGCGATCGGCATCGGCCGGGCCGGCAGCCGTGTGGCGGCCGAGGTTCACGCGCGCACCGGCTGGTTTCCCGCGATCGCGCGCGTCGATATCTGGCGGGAGGAGGACGAGGCGGGTGGCTACACGCTGGCTGGTCCGGCGCCGCTCGCTTCCCAGCTCGGCGTCGCGGGAAACGGGGACTCACTGGCGGTGGTGGACGATACGATCTTCTCCGGGCTCACGATGCGCTCGGTGCTGGCAGCACTGCTGCCCCGTCCCGCGCGTCGGGTCCACGCCTTCTGCCTCCGCGGCGTCGCCGAGAGCGTGAAGGCCGTGGCCCGTCTCGCGCCGGTCACTGCGGGGGTCCTCGCGCCGGGGCGCATGCTCGAGGATGTCTCGTTCATCAATGCCAGCGGCCTCATCCACCGTGGCGCCATCCGCCGCGCGCGGCGGCCGCCGCTGGCCTTCTTCGAGCGGCCCGAGTGGATGGCCGCCTGGTTTCCCGGCTACGCCGGCGAGGCTATCGCGCTATGCCGAAAGCTCCACGAAGCGGTCGAGGCACCACCAGGCGATCGAGCGCCTCGAAGGCGACGTGGATCGCCAGGGCCATCACCGCCGCCGGGATCGCGCCGGCCAGGATCGTCGGCACGTCGTTGAGTGCCAGGCCGGTCACGATGAGCGTGCCGTATCCGCCGCCGCCGATGAACGCCGCCAGCGTCGCCGTCCCCACCGTGAGCACGGCCGCGGTCTTGATCCCTGCCATGATCGTCACGGCCGCCAGCGGCAGCTCGATCCACGCCAGCCGCTGCCAGCCGTTCAGCCGCATCACCGCCGCCATGTCCAAGAGCTGGCGGTCCAGACTGCTGACGCCGGCATAGGTGTTGCGGACGATGGGCAGTAGCGCGTAAAGACACAGGGCGACGAGCGCCGGCATCCGGCCGATGCCGAAGAGCGGGATCATGAACGCCAGCAGCGCGAGCGCGGGAATTGTCTGCAGCACGCCGATCCCCATCAGCTCGATCTGGCCGAAGAGCCGGTGGCGGGCCGCCAGGAGCCCGAGCGGAAGCCCGAGGGCGATGGCCACGGCTAGTGAGGCGGTGACGAGCACCAGGTGCTCGACGGTCAGCGTCATGAGGGCGCGGCCGAGCTGGCGGCGCGCCGTGCCGGCACCCGCCGCCTCACGCTCGCCGAGGAACGCGGCAGCGGCTTGAGCAAACGTCCGCCGATCCAGCTCGACTTCGCCGTTGAGCCGCGCCATGGCGGCATTGTGGATTCGTCCCGCGAGGCGCTGCTGGAGCGCGGCCCAGGTGCGGGGCAGACGGTCGGCCAGTGAGGCCCGGGCCAGCAGCACCGCCGCATATTCGGGGAAGAAGCGGCGATCGTCGGCGAGCACGACGAGATCGGCGCGCGCGAGCTGACCGTCGGTCGAGAACACGTCGATGACGTCCACCCGGCCACTCGACAGCGCGGGGTAGGTGAGGGCGTGCTCCATCCCGCGAACGGCGGTGAAGCGGAGGCCGTAGTGGCGCTGGAGACCCGGCCAGCCGTCATCGCGGTTGAGGAAGCCGGGGTCGAACGCGGCGGTCAGGCCGGGATGCCGGCTGAGATCGCTGATGGCGCGCAGGCCGAGCCGCGCCGCCGTGTCACGGCGGACGGCCAGGGCATAGGTATTCGCGAAGCCGAGCGGCTCGCTGATGATCAGGCCGCGCGACCGCAACCGCGCGCGCAGCGCCGGCACACCGGTCAGCGACGGATCGTTCAGGATGGCGCGGCTGATCGTGCCGGTGTATTCGGGATAGACATCGATCTCGCCGCTGGCCAGCGCGCCGAAGGCGATGCCCGTCCCGCCCAGGCCAAACCGGCGCTCGACCGGCGCTTCGCCGACCTGCTCGGCGATCCGGGACACGATCTCGGCGACGTCCCGCCCAGGCCAAACCGGCGCTCGACCGGCGCTTCGCCGACCTGCTCGGCGATCCGGGACACGATCTCGGCGATGACGTAGCTCTCGGTGAAGGACTTGGAGCCGACGCGGAGCGCCGTCTCGCTGCCCTCGGCGGCTCCGGCGACCGCCACTACGGTGACCGCGAGGGCCGCCGTCAGGCGGCGAAACCCACGCCGTGACACCATCCTCAGGCGAACGGGTGGCGCCGCGGGCTGCCCCGCGCGGACGAGCGGAGTGGGACCCCCGAGTCCCGTCCGCGGCTCGAAGAGCCGCGTTCGGGCGAGTGGGTGACGGAGCCGGCCGCGCGGGGCGGCCCGCGGCGCCAGGACCCGTTCGCGTGTGGGTGTGCCCATGACGGACCCCGCCTAGAGCGCTGCCGTCATGGCGGGCGGGGGAGCCTGCGCGCGCAGGAACTCGGCGACGTAGGGATCGGCCGGTCGTCGCGCGAGATCGGCGAACGTGCCCTCCTGCACGACACGGCCCTCGTTCAGCAGCGTGATGGTGGAGCCGAACACGAAGGCTTCGCGCACGTCATGGGTGACGAGGAGGACCGTCTTCCGCAGCTCGCGAAAGACGCGCACGAGGTGCGCCTGGAGCTCCGCGCGCGAGATGGGATCGAGCGCCCCGAGCGGCTCGTCGAGCAGCAGCGCCGGCGGGTCGAGCATGAGGGCGCGCATGAGGCCGGCGCGCTGACGCTGGCCACCGCTGAGCTCCGCGGGATAGTGGTCGAGCAGGCCTCGCTCGAGGCCGACCAGCTCGGCCAGCGAGGCCAGGCGCTGCGCCATGCGCGCCGGTGTCCAGCCCTCGGCGCGGGCGGGCAGCGTCGCATTCTCCGCCGCCGTCATGTGCGGGTAGAGCGCAGCCTCTTGGACGACGTAGCCCAGGCGGCGGAGCGCGTCGCGGCGCGTGGCTGGAGAGACGGCGATGCTGTCCACGAGCACCTCACCGGCATCCGGCGTGATCAGTCCCAGAACGAGGCGAAGGATGGTGGACTTGCCGCATCCGCTCGTACCGAGAAGGATTCGCGTCGTGCCGGGCTCGACCGCGAGCGAGACGTGATCCACGGCTACGCGCGCGCCGAAGGTCTTGGTGACGTCGCGGAGAGCGATCAGAGTGCTGTCCCTATGTCTGGCCGATCGATCCGACGCGGGTGCATCGCCTCCAAATCATGGCACCCTCCTCCTCGGGACCGGGTCTTCCAGCCAGGCGGATGAATCCAGCTTGGACGGCATCCTATGCCTCCGCCGATCCCAGGGTCAAGGCGACGAGACGGAGCGGCCCCGGTCGCGCCCCATTGACCGGCCGCGCCGCTTCGTCTACCGTCAGGCCGTGATGGCGACCCGGAAGGCGGGATCACTCGCGACCTGGCAGCGCCAGGCCGTCCGGCGCATGGCGGCGACTCGCCGAGCGACGCTGGCGTTCGTCGAGCGGTTGCCCGAGCGCGAGATCCTGCAGCCCCGCACCCAGGACCGCTGGTCCGTCAAGGACGTCCTCGCGCACCTGCTGAGCTGCGACGAGGAGACCATCCGCCGGTTCCGACTCATCGGGCGGGGGCGGGGCGATCGCATCCACTGGTTCGAGAGCATGGCTGACGCCGATCGCTTCAACGCGCGGTCGGTCGCCCGCTTGCGCCAGCTTGGCCTTCGCCCGCTCCTCCGCCGGATGGCACGGGTGCACGCCGACCTCATTCGATCGTTCAAGCGCCTGCCGACGGAGTCGCTGCGCGACCCCTCGCACGCCTACCCCGTGGTGAACTGGCTTCCTGCGCCGGGCTGGAGCCACGAGCAGGAGCATCTCAGCGAGATCCGGGCGTGGTGGCGGCGCCGCCACAGGACCTCGGCCGGCCGATAGCCGACGAACACCGGGCCTACAGCAAAGTCGCGACGGCGTCGGCGGCTTCCGCGGTGGATGCCTTGCCGCCGAGGTCCTGGGTAACCGTCTTGCCCTCCTCCACCACGCGCTCGATGGCGCTCACGACGGCGCCGGCGGCATCGGTGTGGCCCAGGTGCTCCAGCATCATGGCGCCCGTCCAGATCTGGGCGATCGGATTGGCGATATTCTTGCCGGCGATGTCGGGCGCCGAGCCGTGGACCGGCTCGAACATCGAAGGGTATTCCTTCTCGGGGTTGATGTTGCCGCCCGCCGCGATGCCGATCGACCCGGCGATGGCCGGGCCGAGGTCGGAGAGGATATCGCCGAAGAGGTTGGAGCCGACCACGACGTCGAACCAGTCGGGATGCTGCACGAAGTGCGCGGTCAGGATGTCGATGTGATACTGCGCGGTCTTGACGTCAGGATACTGTGTGGCCATCGCGGCGAAGCGCTCGTCCCAGTACGGCATGCTGTGGATGATGCCGTTGGACTTGGTGGCCGAAGTGACGTGCTTGCGGCGCTTCCTGGCCTGCTCGAACGCGTAGCGCATCACCCGGTCGCAGCCCTTGCGCGTGAAGATCGCCTGCTGGACGGCCATCTCCTCCGGCGCGCCCTTGTAGAGCCGGCCGCCGATCTCCGAGTACTCCCCCTCGTTGTTCTCGCGCACGATGAGCATGTCGATGTCGGCCGGCCCGCGCCCGGCCAGCGGCGAGCGCACGCCCTTGAGGAGGCGAACCGGGCGCAGGTTGATGTACTGGTGGAAGCCGCGGCGGATCGGGATCAGCAGCCCCCACAGCGAGACGTGATCCGGCACGCCCGGAAAGCCGACGGCGCCGAGGAAGATCGCCGCGAACCCGCGGAGCTGGTCGAGGCCGTTGTCGGGCATCATCCGGCCGCTTTTCGTATACCTCTCGCAGGACCAGTCAAATGGGGTCCACTCGAGCTCGAAGCCGAACCGCTTGCCGGCGGCGTCCAGCACGCGCGCCGCCGCGGGCACGACTTCCTTGCCGATCCCGTCGCCGGGAATCATCGCAATCCGGTGCTTCATGAGTGCCTCCTCGCCGGGGAGAATCCGTTCATGGAGCGATACCTGTTTGCATCCATCAGAGCATGAATCGAATGTCCGAGCTATGGGTCGGGTACGCGAAGAGCGTCTGCTTCACATCGCGCGCCGGAATGCCAAGGCGGATGGCGACGGCGAAGACGTTGATCATCTCATCGGCGTGAGGCCCGAGCAGATGCGCGCCGATGATGCGGTCGGTCTGCTCCTCGATCAGCACCTTGTAGCCGGAGGCGGTCTCTCCGACCCGGCGCGTGTTGAACCACGCGGAGGTGTCTTGCCAGTTTGTGTGGAACCGCCGCCCGGCGGCCCGGGCCGCCGCCTCGGTGAGCCCGGCCGAGGCGAGCGGCGGGAGGCTGAAGACGGCTGACGCGATGCCGTCGTAGTTCGGTGACTGCCGATTGCCTTCCAGCAGGTTCGTGGCGAGCACCGCGACGTCGTGGTCCGCTTTGGGCGTGAGCGGCGGCCCGCTGGCGGCGGCGTCGCCTCCCGCATACACGAGGGGATTCGAGACGCTCTGCAGGAATTCGTTCACGGTAATGCCCCGCTTCTCGCGCTCGACTCCCGCGGCTGCGAGATCCAGGTCGTCGATCTCGGGCACCCGGCCCGCGCTGTGAACAGCCATATCCGCCTCGAAGCGGTGATCCTGGCCGCGCTGGGCGCCACGCACGACCAGGCCGGCGCCGAGGGCCTCGATGCCGCGGACCTCGGTGTCGACCTCCACGCGGACGCCCACGTCGCGGGTGCGCTTGACCAGCAAGTCCACGAGATCCGGGTCAAAGCCCTCGAGCGGTCTCGGGCCCCGGTGGAGGATCGTCGCGTGCACCCCGGCGCGCGCGGCGATATGAGCGAATTCGAACGCGATGTAGCCGCCGCCCACGAAGACGATGCGGGGCGGCAGCCGATCCAGGTTCAGGAAGTCCTCGCTCGTCGTGAGCCGCTCGGCGCCGGCGAATCCAAGCGGCGCAGGCATGGCGCCCGCCGCGATGAGGACGCGGCGCCCGATCAGCCGCTCATCGCCCACGGCCAGTGACGCCGGGCCCACGAAGCGGGCCCGGCCGTGGAACTGCTCGATCCCCATCTTCGCCCACGTCTGCTCCGTGCGCTGGGGCGTCGGATCGACGAGTGAGCGCTTGAACCGCATCAGGGGAGCCCAATCGATCGTGAGTGTGCCGGCCGGCACGCCCTTGTCGGCCATGTCGCGCGCGGCGTGCACCGCCTCGGCTGCGCTGACCAGCATCTTCTTCGGCACGCAGCCCCGGAGCGCGCACGTGCCTCCGAACGGCCGCGAGTCCACCACGGCCACGGTCCACGCGGCCTCGCGGCAGCGCGAGGCCACCGCCGAGGTCACTCCTGTGCCGACGACCACAAGATCATAGTGATGGTCCATGCCGTCCGTTCCTTTTCACCGGCAGCCGCTCCGGGGCGCGATGCGCCGCGAATCGCACCGAGGGCGCGCGAGACAACCAGACGCTCGCCGCTCTTCGATGACCTCGTCGGCGCGTAGAGGGTCGTCGGGGCGATCTTGCGCCACCGCGCGCGGACAGTCAACACGCGCGCAGGCGGGCAGAGATCGCGACGACCGCGAGTGTCCGGCTCTCAGCCCTTCAATGCCCCGAAGGTGAGCCCGCGGACGATGTGCTTCTGAACGACCAGAGCCAAAAGGAGGACGGGCAGCGTGATGACGGTGGCCGCGGCGGTCAGGCCGCCCCAATTGATCTCCTCGTAGGAGAGAAAGCTGTAGACGGCGATTGGAAGCGTCCGCGTCTTGAAGCCCGCGATGATGAGCGAGAAGAGGAAATTATTCCAGGAAAAGATGAACGAGAGGATCCCGGTCGCGACAATGCCGGGCTTGGCCAGGGGCAGGGCCACGCGCAGGAAGGCCGCCCAGTGCGAACAGCCGTCGATCCGCGCCGCCTCGATGAGATCGCCCGGCACGTCCTCGAAGAATCCGATCATCACCCAGAGGACGAGGGGCAGCGCCACGATCAGGTGGGTGAGGATGAGCGCCGAGTAGGTGTCGATCATCTTCGCTTTGGTGAAGAGGATGAACCACGGGATCAGATACCCAATACCGGGAGCCATCCGCGCCGTGAGGATGGCCAGCGCGATGCCGGTGCGCTTGAAGCGCGCGATGGCATACGCGCCGGGCAGCCCGAGGAGCAGTGCGAGGCCCGTCGAGCCTGCCGCGACGACCATGCTATTCACCGTGAAGGTGAAGAAGGGATTCTTCTGGAAGACCTCGCGATAGTTGCCGAGTGTGGGCGTGAAGAGCCAGACGGGGGGATACGCCGTGTTCTGCACCTGTGTCTTGAGTGAGGAGAGGAACATCCACCCGAGCGGGAAGAGAAACGGGATGAGGAGCGCCACCAGCAGGACATAGGTCCACGTGCTCACCCGGTCCTGCCGCCAGCTCGAGGCGCCGCTCATCTCACCACGACCCGCGTCGCACCTTGATTAGGACGAGGCTCACCCCCAGCACCAAGGCGAAGAGGATGACGAGGAGCGAGCTCGCGTAGCCGATGTGGAAGTAGAAAAGCCCGACCTGAAACGTGTAGACGTTGAGAGTCTCGGAGGCGAACCCGGGCCCGCCCTGGGTCATGACGTAGATGATGTCGAAGGTCTTGAGGCAGTCGATCGCACGAAAGAGCAGCGCCACGATGATGGTCGGCCGGAGGAGGGGCAGCGTGATCCGCCAGAACATCTGAGGCGCCGAGGCGCCGTCGATCAGCGCCGACTCGTAGGGCTCCAGCGGCAGGGTGGCGAGGCCGGCCAGTGTGATGAGCGTGATAAGGGGCGTCCATTCCCACGTGTCCACCACCGCCAGCGCCGGCACGACGATGGCAGCATTGCTCACCCAGTTGTAGGGGCCGAGGCCAACGAGCCCGACAAGATAGTTCATCACGCCGAGCGTCGGGTTGTACATCATCATCCACACCAGGGCGATGGCGACGGGCGTCGCGACCATGGGGAGCAGGAAGATCGAGCGCATGATGCCTGTGCCGCGGAACGGCCGGTTGAGCAGAAGCGCCAGCCCCACGCCGAGCACGAGCTGAAGCAGCGTGGCGAGCCCGGTGAAGTAGAGAGTCAGCCAGAGCGCGTTGCGGAAGCGCTCGTCCCCCAGGAAGGCGCGTCGAAAGTTGGCGAGGCCGACGAACTCCGGGCTCGTGAGGCTCGACGCGAACCAGGAGTGCACGCTCATGTAGAGCGTGTAGAAGACAGGAAAGACCATGAGGATGGCAACGACGACGACCGAGGGCAGGGTGAAGAGCGGCACCGGGTGGCGCTCGGCGAACCGCGACCACCCGGTGCCGGAAGCCACGAGACCCTACTTCTTTTCGGTCTCGGCCATGATCCGCTTGACGTCGGCAGCCGCCTTATTGGCGGCACCCTTCACATCGCCGCCCTGGATCGAGGTGACGATCGCGGCACCGATCGCGTCGCGGCACTCCGCAACGGCCACGACGGGCGGGTTCCAGAGCGGCGTCCCGACCTTGGACCCGACCGTGAGCGACTCACGCAAGTCGGCCGGAACCTTGGTCAGCCCCTTCGGATCCTTCCACACCGACTCGCGAGCCCCGAGGACACCTTTCTCGCTCTGAACGGCGAGCACCTGCCCCTTTGCGGTCGCCCACTGCATGAACAGCCAGGCCGCCTTCTGGTTCTTGCTGCTTTTCGGCATCGCCAAGCCCCAGGCGGCCACGGTCGAGCCATACTGGCCCTTCGGTCCGCGCGGGAAGAGGGCGTACCCGACCTTGCCGACCACCTTCGACTTCTGCGCGTCCTCGACGACCGGGAACAGCGAGTTGGCGTCCGTGTACATCGCGGCCTTGCCCTGCGAGAAGATCGAGGAGGCTTCGTACCAGTGGTTGTTTTCGGAGCCCGGCGGGCCGTACGTGCGGAGGAGCCGGCCGTACAGCTCAAGCGCCTTCACCCCGTCCTCATTGTTGAACATCGGCTCCCGGTTGGGGCCGATCCAGGTGCTGCCCATCGCGTGCAGGTAGGCGGCGAACTGCGAGGTCGCGGCCGCGCGCTTGCCGCGGGCCACGATGCCGAAGCCGGGCTGGCCGTCGTCGGTCATGGCCTTGCCGTTGAGGGCCTTGGCCGCGGCCTCGAGCTCGTCCAGTGTGGTTGGCACCTTGACGTTGTATTTCTGGAACACGTCCTTGCGGTACATGAGCGAGGTGTTCTCGACCTGAATGGGTGGGCCCACGAGCTTGCCCTCGACCACCATCGCCTCTCGCGTCTTTTCGAGGAAGTCGCTCCAGTTGTAGTCAGGCGCCGTCATGGCGGGGTTCTTGAGGAACTCGTCGACCGGCTGCAGCCAGCCCGCCCGCATGTACTTGAGACCCTCCTGGGCGGGCATGCTCATGAACACGTCGATTGAGCTCGCGCCGGAGGTCAGCTCGACCAGGACCTTGGCCCTGAACTGATCCTCCGGATAGACTTCCGTGACGAGCGTGATTCCCGTGAGCGTCTCGAACTCCTTCAGATGCGGCTCGATGGCCGCCTGCCACGGGTGCTTGTTCAAGAGCACGCGCAGCTGCGTGCCCTTGGCCTGCTGCCAGTTGAACTGCTGGGCGAGCGCCGGAGAACCCAGCGCCAGCACCGTGACCAGAGACAGGATGGACCATTTCCGCGGGGCTTGCATGAGGCACCTTTGCCTTTCGTCCCTCGGTGGCGCAGCGCGCCCCGGGGTCAGCCACTGGTTGAGCGGTCGGTCAACGCTTCCCGATCATGAAGCAGCTCCAACTTCATGGTCAACCGGGTGCTCAGAGCACGCGGTCGTCGGCAAGGCTCGGCGAACTGCTTTCAGCGATCGTCCTGGCCGGAACCAGGCGCGCCGGCGCTACGTGCCGGTCCAGCGGGGCGGCCGCTTCTCGAGGAAGGCGCGCACGCCCTCGCGGAAATCGGCGCTGCTATAGGTGGTGGCGATGAGGTCCTCACCTCCCGTCGCGCGGCGCTGCTCCTGGATCCGGCGGATGGCCTCCTTCGTGACCCAGAGCGTGATGGGCGCGTGCGAGGCGATCTGCTCGGCCAAGGCCTGGACGCGCGCGCCGATCTGGTCGGCCGGCACAATTTCGTGCACGAAGCCGGCGGTGTGCGCCTCCTCGGCCGACATCAGCCGGGCGGTGAAGATCAGCTCCTTGAGGCGCGACGGGCCCAGCAGGTCGAGGAAGCGCGAGTAGGCCTCCATCGAAAGGCAGTTACCGAGCGTGCGCGCGATGGGCGCGCCGAATTTCGCCTCGGGCGTGGCGATGCGCAGATCCGAGGCCGCGGCGATCCCGAAGCCGCCCCCGACGGCATAGCCCTCGATCTGAGCGATGACCGGCTTCTTGACGCGCTCGAGCCGTCCCGTCCGGCGCTCGCCGCCGCGCTCGTACTGGATGCCGTCTTCGGCCGTCTCGAAGGCCTTGAACTGGCTGATGTCAGTGCCGGCCACGAAGGCTTTGCCGCCCGCCCCGCGCAGGACGAGCACTCGCACGGAGTCGTCAGCGTCCACCTCCTCGCAGACCTCGTAGAGACGCTCGTACATGGCCCACGTCAGCGCGTTGCGCGCCTCGGGACGGTTGAACGTGAGCGTGACGATGGAGCCGTCGCGCGTCACGAGGACTTCGCCGGTGTGCACTGGTCTGCCTCCTTGAGCGGATCGTGGCGGATTGTATCACCCGCGCATAAAATCGTGTTAGCCTACGACGGTTGCCGGTGACGGCACCGACTTTCCCTGACACGGAGTGTGCCGCGATGATGGCCCTCGATGGACTCCGCGTGATCGACCAGACCCAGGTGATGGCCGGTCCCTTCTGCGCCATGCTGCTGGCCGACATGGGCGCCGACGTCATCAAGGTGGAGCCGCCCGAGGGGGAGCACACGCGCCGCACCGGGGTCCAGATCAGGCCGGGGGTGTCGGCGGCCTTCCTCGCCGTCAATCGCAACAAGCGGGCCGTCACCGTCAACCTCAAGAAGCCCGACGGTGTGGCCCTCCTCAAGCGGCTGGTCGCGACGGCGGATGTGCTGATCGAGAACTACCGGCCCGGCGTCGCGAAGCGGCTCGGCGTCGATTACGAGGCCTTGAGCGCCATCAATCCGCGCCTGATCTACTGCTCGATCTCGGGCTTCGGCCAGACGGGCCCGTACGCGAGCCGCGGCGGCTATGACCTGATCGCCCAGGGGATGAGCGGCATCATGAGCGCCACGGGCAGCGAGGACGGTCCGCCGGTCAAGGTGGGCGTGCCCGTGACGGACCTGGGCGCCGGGCTCTTCGCCGTCGTGGGCATTCTCTGCGCGCTGCGCGCCCGGCGCCTGACGGGCCGCGGCCAATCCGTCGACACCTCGCTGTTCGAGGCCGGCCTGGCCCTCTCCCAGTGGGAAGCCACCGAGTACTGGTACACGGGCGAGGTGCCGCGCAGGCTCGGCACGGCCCATCGCCTCAACGCGCCGTATCAGGCCTTCAAGGCCAGTGACGGCTACTTCACGGTGGGAGCGTCCAACGAGCGCCTCTGGCCACGCTTCGCCGGCCTGCTCGGTCTCGAGCACCTCACCCGCGATCCGCGCTTCAATAATCTCGCGGGACGCGTCCGCCACCGGGGCGAGCTCGAGCGGCTCGTCGAGGAAGTCACGCGGCGCGAGTCGCGCGCCCACTGGCTCGAGCGCTGCGAGAAGGCCGGCATCCCCGCTGGGCCGATCTACACCGTGCCCGAGGCCCTCGACGACCCGCATGCCCGCGCCCGCGGCATGGTGCAGGAGTACGAGCATCCCCAGGTCGGCCGCGTCAAGTCGCTGGGCAACCCCGTGAAGCTCTCCCGGACGCCGGCCGCGACGCGCAAGGCCGCGCCGGTCCTCGGCCAGGACACCGCGGCGATCCTGGGCGAGCTCGGCTATGGGCCGGACGATATCGCGCGGCTGAGGGCCGAGGCCGTCATATGATCCGCGAAGTGCCGGGCCGCCGGCCCCGCATTCATCCCGGCGCCTTCGTGGATCCGGCCGCGCAGGTGATCGGCGACGTCACCATCGAGGAGGGCGCCAGCGTCTGGCCCTTCACCGTGCTGCGCGGCGACCAGGACAATTACGTCACGCTCGGGCGGAACTCCAATGTCCAGGACAATTCGGTGCTGCACGTCACGCCGCAGTTCCCCTGCATCGTCGGCTCCGGTGTCACCATCGGTCACAGCTGCGTCGTGCACGCCTGCACCATCATGGACAATGTCCGCATCGGCATCGGGGCCGTGGTGCTCACCGGCGCGGTGGTCGAGGAGGGCGCGCAGGTGGGGGCCGGCGCGCTCGTGGCGCCCGGCAAGGTGGTGCCCGCCGGCTGGCTGGTGATGGGCGTGCCGGCCAAGCCGGTGCGCAAGATGGAAGCCGACGAGATCGAGGACATCCGGCGCAATGCGCGCGAGTACCTGGCGCTCTGGCAGCGGGACTACCAGCCGCCGCAGCCCAAGGTGGTCGCGCCGTGAAGCCGCTCGAGGGCATTCGAGTCGTCGACCTCACCCAGGCCATGGCGGCGCCCTTCTGCACGCTGAACCTGGCCGATATGGGCGCCGATGTCATCAAGATCGAGCCGCCGGGGCAGGGCGAGCCCACGCGCCAGCTCGGCTACGCCCAGCAGAACGGCCACAGCGCGACCTTCATGACCATCAACCGCAACAAGCGGGGCCTCACGGCGGACCTCAAGCGCCCAGAAGGAGTCGAGATCATCAAGCGGCTGGCGAGGACCTCCGACGTCTTCGTTCAGAACTATCGGCCCGGCGTCGTCGAGCGGCTGGGGCTCGGCTATGACGTGCTCCGCGCCCTCAATCCGCGACTGATCTATTGCGCGATCTCGGGCTTCGGCGCCACTGGCCCCTATGCCTCTCGCGGCGGCTACGATCTCATCGCCCAGGGCATGAGCGGCATCATCAGCGTGACCGGAGACGAGGACGGCCCGCCGGCCAAAGCGGGAGTGCCGCTGAGCGACTTGGCGGCGGGCCTCTTTGGCGCCTACGGCATCCTCTGCGCCCTCGAGCATCGCGAGCGCACCGGTGAAGGACAATTCGTCGACACCTCGCTGCTCGAGGCGGCGATGGCGCTGACCGTTTGGGAGTCGAGCGAGTACTGGGTGACGGGCAAGGCGCCGAAGGCTCTCGGCTCCGCCCATCGCCTCTCGGCCCCCTATCAGGCGCTCCGCGCCAGCGACGGCTACTTCACCGTGGGGGCCAATACCGACAAGCTCTTTGAAAGCTTCTGCCGCGCCATCGGCCGGTCCGAGCTGTTCGAGGACGGGCGCTTCGCCGTGGGGAGCGGGCGGCTGGAGAACCGCGCGGCGCTGATCGCTGAGATCGAGAAGACAACGGAGGGCGAGGCGCGCGCCTACTGGCTTGAACGGCTGGATCGCGAGGGCGTGCCCGCCGGACCGATCAATACCTATCCCGAGGCGCTGTCCGATCCCCATGCCTTGGCTCGCCAGATGGTGGTGGACCTTATCCATCCAGGGGCCGGGGACATCAAGGCCCTGGGCGTCCCGGTGAAGCTCTCCGACACGCCTGGAGCGGTGGATCGCCCGGCACCGCTGCTCGGCCAGCATACGGCCGAGATCCTCAGCGAGCTGGGTTATAGAGAATCAGAGCAGCGGGCGCTGAGGGAGCAGGGGATCATCTAGCTGATCGAAGCCTGGCAGCGAAGGGTGAAGTCCTGCTCCATCTTCCGGTACTTGGCTTCGATCCCCGCCTTGATCTTTTGCCACTCTGCGTCAAACCTCTGCTGCTCCACGGCCCGGCAGTCGGCGTGTCCGCGTCCCGCCGGACAGCGGCCGAAGGCATTCCAAAGCGCCTCGCGATGAACATCCTCAGCCCACTCGAACTCGGCCAGCCTGAGCTTGGCGATATAGCTGCGGGACTGGGCGGGCCGGGCGCAGTCGAGATCGGCCTGTGCCAGTGCAAAGATGCCGGTGAGCACCACAGCGATGAGCTGGCCAACCATCAGGCCTCCCATAGTACGCCCGGCTCAGGGAATGGGCCGTAACCCCTTGTCTTCCTGAGCGAAGTGCTTGACACCCCCAGGAGCCTCGGCTAGACTCTCGCCACTTCATCGCTCCGGCGTGGCAGTACCCCCCAACGGTCGGGACAGGGCCTGGACGAGCGTGGAGATTCTCTCCAACGGCATAGGCGAGTTTCGCTTCACGGATCCCGATGTGATCCGCGCCTGGATGCGCGATCACAAGAGCCGTGACTTTGTCGACAAGACCGCGACCGAGGCGGAGGCCGTCTCGCGCTTCGTCAAGGATGGAGACTACCTCTCCTTCGATTTCTCCTCGTTCACCCGCGGACCGCTCTGCCTCATCCGCGAGATCATCCGCCAGGGCCGGCGGAACCTCTGGTATTGCGCCAAGTTTACCTTGATGGAGTCCACCCTCCTGGCGGCGGCGGGAGCCGTCTCGAAGATCGATGTGGGCTTCATGGGTCTCGGCGAGACGCTCAACCGGGCGGTGGAGGCGGGCCAGATCCAGGTGAGCGAGTGGACCAATGGAACACTGACGCTGCGGCATCAGGCCGGCGCCATGGGCGTGCCCTTCCTGCCGACGCGCGCCATGCTGGGGTCCGACACGCTCACGTACTCCGGCGCCAAAGTCGTTCGGGATCCCTTCGGCGGCAAGCCCGTCGCCCTGGTCCCGGCGGTCAACCCCGAGGTCGGACTCATCCACGTGCACCAGGCCGACATCTACGGCAATGCGCGCTGCTTCGGGCCGGGCGTCTCACCGCTCGAGACGGCGATGGCCTCGCGGCGGGTGATCATCAGCGCCGACGAGATCATCGACCACGACGATATCCGCCGGGATCCGGCCAAGACCACGATCCCGTACTACATGGTGGATGCCGTGGTTTTTGCTCCCTTCGGCGCCTACCCGGGCGGCGTGCAGGGGCTGTACGAGATGGACTTCGAGCACTTCGGCGAATACAACACGCTCGAGCGTCTGGGGCGGCTGAAGGAGTACCTCGACAAGTACGTGTACTCGGTGGGCTCGAATACGGAGATGCTGGAAAAGCGGGTGGGGCTCGAGCGGCTCAATGCCCTGCGTCGGCGCGCGACCATCCGCGAGGGCTACCGGTGAGCGCCGCCGATCTGGTCTCCTCGCTGACCTGTCGACCGTGCATGGGCGCCGGGGCCGGGGCGCCTCCCTCAACCACTATAAAGCAAGCACGGGTTTCGGGAGGCATCCCCGACCCCGGCACCTCTCTCTTGTCAGAGGTCGTGGCATGACGGCGGCGTTCACCGAAGCGGAGTTCATGATCGCGCTCTGTGCCCGGCTGCTCGAGGACCAGAAGACCGCGTTCATCGGCTTCGGCATGCCGCAGGTCGCCGCGATCCTGGCCCAGCGGCTGCAGGCGCCGCACCTGGTCCAGGTCTTCGAGTTCGGCGCCATCGGATCCGAGCCGCTCACCCCGTTCGTGCGCAATACCATGGGCGGACCCAGCAACTGCTACCGCTCGCTGGCCTTCACCACCATGAACCAGATCTTCGCCCAGGCCCAGCTCGGCCTGATCGACTACGGAGTGCTGGGCGCCACCCAGATCGACCTCTACGGCAATATCAACTCGACCATGCTGGGGACGGACTATCGGAAGCCCAAGAAGCGCTTCCCGGGCTCGGGCGGCGCCAACGAGGTGGCCTCGTTCTGCTGGAAGACGATCGTGATCATGATGCACGAGAAGCGCCGCTTCGTGCCCCGCGTGGACTTCGTGACCTCGCCGGGCTATCTCGACGGCACGCCCGAGGCGCGCGAGCGCGCGGGGCTGCCGGCCGCCACCGGCCCGTGGCGGGTGGTGACCTCCAAGGCGCTCTTGGGATTCGATGAGGACACTCACAAGATGACTTTGCTGGGAGTGCTTGAAGGCCTCAAGGCCGAGCACGTGCTCGCCGATATGGACTTCAAGCCGCTGGTGGCCAAGACGGTCGAGCGGCTCGCGCCGCCGAGCGAGAGAGAGCTGAGCATCCTGCGCGAGCAGATCGATCCGGCCAAGACGATCATCGGGAGGACCGCGAAGGCATGACCCCGACGACTACCGCTCCCGAGAAGAGCCCGGCAGGCCCGCAGGGCGTGGCACTCGACCCCGCGCTCGACACTTTTCCTAAGCTGGTCGCGCGCAATGCCATGCGCTGGCCAGGGAAGATCGCTATCCGCGAGAAGGACCTGGGCATCTGGCAGTCCTACACGTGGAAGGAGTACTTCAAGCAGGCCCGCCTCATCGCGCTCGGGCTGGCCTCGCTCGGCTTCGCGCGCGGCGACAAGACCGCCGTCGTCGGCGACAACCGGCCCCAGCTCTACTGGGCCATGCTGGCCACGCAGAGTCTGGGCGGCGTGCCCGTGCCGCTCTATCAGGATTCCATCGAGAAGGAAATGCAGTTTATCGTCGATCACGCCGAAGCCCGCTTCGCGCTGGTCGAGGACCAGGAGCAGGTCGACAAGCTCCTTCACGTGAAGGAGCAGTGTCCACGCCTCGAGTACATCGTCTATGACGATCCCCGCGGGCTGCGTCATTACGCCCAGCCCTTCTTGATGAGTCTCGAGCGACTGCAGGAGCTCGGCCGCAAGTTTGCTATGGAGAACCCGACCTATTTCGAGGACCAGATCGCCACAGGGCGGGGCGACGACATGGCGGTGATCTGCTATACGTCGGGGACTACCGGAGTCCCCAAGGGCGTTATGCTTTCGCACCAGAACCTCATCGTCACCGCACAGACGGCGGCGACTCAGGAGGGCCTGCGCCGCGATGATGAGGTGCTTGCCTATCTGCCCATGGCCTGGGTGGGGGACCACGTCTTCTCCTACGCACAGTGCATCCTCACCGGCTTCGCCGTGAACTGTCCCGAGAGCGCGGCAACGGTGCTGCAGAACCTGCGGGAGATCGGGCCCACCTACTTCTTCGCCCCACCGCGGATTTTCGAGAGCATTCTCACCACTGTCATGATCCGCATCGAGGACGCCGCCTGGGCCAAACGGAAGCTCGTCCACTTCTTCCTCGATGTGGCCCAAGGGATCGAGCGGCGGCGGCTCACCGGCCGGCCGGTGCCCTTGAAGCTCCGCCTCCTGTACGCATTGGGGCGTCCGCTGGTCTACGAGCCGCTGAAAGACAACCTCGGCATGCGACGCGTTCGCCTCGCCTACACGGCCGGCGAGGCCATCGGCCCCGAGATCTTTCTCTTCTTCCGTGCGCTCGGGATCAACGTCAAGCAGCTCTACGGCATGACGGAGTCGAGCGTGTTCGTCGCGATACAGCGTGACGGGGAGGTGAGGCTCGATACGGTGGGGACGCCGATTCCCGGGGTGGAGATTCGGATCTCCGGAGGCGGAGAGGTGCTCTTCCAGAGTCCCGGCACGTTCCAGGGCTACTACAAGAACCCGGACGCCACGCAGGAGATGATGGAGAACGGCTGGGTCCACACCGGGGACGCGGGCTTCATCGACCACGACGGCCACCTCAAGATCATCGATCGGGCCAAGGATGTCTCCCGCCTCGCGGACGGTACGCTCTTCCCGCCGAAGTACATCGAGAACAAGCTCAAGTTCTCGCCCTTCATCAAGGAAGCCATGTGCGTGGGCCAGGGGAGCACCTACGTGAGCGCCCTGATCAATATCGATCTGGCGGCCGTCGGCAGCTGGGCGGAGCGCCGGAACATCCCGTACACGAGCTATACCGACCTCGCCCAGAAGGCGGAAGTCTACGACCTGATCTATCCGGAGATCGTTCGGGTCAACAAGAGCCTCAGTGAGGACGAGCTGCTGCGAGGAGCGCAGATCCGCAAGTATCTCATCCTGCACAAGGAGCTCGACGCCGACGACCAGGAGATGACCCGGACCCGCAAGCTGCGCCGGCGGTTCATCGCGGAGAAGTACCAGACCCTTATCGACGCGCTCTACTCGGATGCCGCCCATGTCGCAGTCGAGGCGAAGGTGACCTATGAGGACGGGCGGACCGGGATGATCCGCGCCGACGTCAGGATCCGCGAAGTCGAGATAGCCGGAGCGCCGGCCACCCCGTGACGCCAGACGGTCGCTTCCGGGACAGGCTCAGGTTCATCGAGGCGCTCGAGACCCTGGACGTCGACTTCTCCAACCTCGCGTTCTCCTCGAAGGAGGACGTCGACGAGTTCTACGACGAGGTGGATCGCCTGCTCCAAGGGACCAACCGCCGCTGGTACTTCCTCGTCAACTACGCCGGTTGCACGATCGCCGAAGACGCCTGGGATCACTTCGGGGAACGCGGCAAGCACTCGAACATCACCCACGGCCTGGGCACGGTGCGCTTCGGCGTGTCGATGCCGATGCGCGAGACCATCCGCGCACGGGCGATGCTCGCGCAGTTCCGGGCCAATATGTTCGAGACCCGAGAGGACGCGCTCGCCGCCCTGGCAGAGATGCGGAAGCGTCGCGTGGTCACGGGCGTGTCATCCACGGAAGCCCTGCTCCAGGTCCAGGACGTGGCGGTGAGATTTGGCGGCATCCAGGCGCTGCGCGGGGTCAGCTTCGAGGTGCAAACCGGCGAGATCTTTTCGATGATCGGTCCCAATGGCGCCGGGAAGACATCCATGCTGAACGTCATCAGCGGCTTTTACCGCCCCGAGCGGGGACGGATCGTCTTCAAGGGGGAGGATCGGACGAACCTCAAGGCGTACGAGGTGGCCGAGCTCGGCGTCGCGCGGACGTTCCAGAACGTGGCCCTCTTCAAGGGCATGAGCGTGCTGGACAATATCATGACGGGGCGGCTGCTGAAGATGCGCGGCAGCTTCCTACTGGACGCGCTCTGGTGGGGCCCGGCGAGGCGCCAGGAGCTCGAGCACCGCGCCGCGGTCGAGCGCATCATCGACTTCCTCGAGATTGAGGCCATCCGCAAAGCCCCGGCGGGTCGGCTGCCTTACGGCCTGCAGAAGAGGGTCGAGCTCGCTCGGGCGCTCGCGGCCGAGCCCACGCTGCTGCTGCTGGATGAGCCGATGGCGGGCATGAACGTGGAGGAGAAAGAGGATATCGCCCGGTTCATCCTCGACATCAATGATGAGTGGGGGACCACGATCATCCTCATCGAGCACGACATGGGCGTGGTGATGGACATCTCGAGTCACGTAATGGTGCTGGACTACGGTGCGAAGATCGCCGAGGGCAGCCCCGGCGAAGTGCGGACGGACCCGGCGGTGGTTCGGGCCTATCTTGGGGAGCCGCAGTAAGGGCGCGCGATGGAACTCCTCTACGGCGTCTTCGTCGGACCGTTCCGAGACATGCTCACGGCCCCCACGTTCCTGATCGAGGTCCTGATCGGTGGCATTGCCGCGGGGCTCATGTACTCGCTGGTCGCCCTGGGCTTCGTCCTGATCTTCAAGGCCTCGGGCGTTTTCAATTTCGCCCAGGGCGTCATGGTGCTCTTCGCGGCTCTGACCCTGGTCGGGCTGATGGAGCGGGGCGTCCCGATCCCCATTGCCCTCGTCCTGACCGTACTGGTGATGGTGGCGCTGGCCTTCGCCATTGAACGGATCGTGCTGCGGCCGCTCGTGAACCAGGAATACATCATCCTGTTCATGGCCACCATCGGGCTGAACTTTTTCCTCGAGGGCTTTGGCGAGCTGCTCTGGGGGAGCAATGTCAAGAAGCTCGACATCGGCATCCCGGACAGCTCCTTCATCGTGTCAGGAGTGCAGGTGAACAAGCTGGAGATGACCGCAGCCGTCACCGCCGCCGTGCTGGTGGCGATCCTGGCCGTCTTCTTTCAGAAGACCCGGGTTGGCCGGGCGCTCCGGGCGGTCGCCGACGACCACGAGGCGGCGCTCAGCATCGGCATCCCGCTCAAGACGATCTGGGTGGTGGTATGGGCCGTGGCCGGCATCGTCGCCATCGTCGCCGGCATCATGTGGGGCGCCAAAAGCGGCGTGCAGTTTTCTCTCTCGCTCATCGCGCTCAAGTCGCTGCCCGTGCTGATCCTCGGCGGCTTCACCTCGGTGCCCGGCGCCATCGTGGGCGGGCTCATCATCGGGGTGGGGGAAAAGCTCGGCGAGGTCTACTGGGGCCCGCTGGTAGGCGGCGCCGTCGAGAACTGGTTCGCTTACGTCCTGGCGCTGGCTTTCCTGCTGTTCCGGCCCCAGGGGCTGTTCGGCGAGAAGATCATCGAGCGCGTCTAATCCATGATCTACCGCGAGGCCGGCCAGTTCAAGACGACGTACGCCAGCGACCAGGCGGTCTTTCCCATCGCCCAGGACCGGTGGTTCGTCATCCTCGTGCTGGCGGCCGCCTTCCTGGTGCCGCCCCTCGTCGCCAACGAGTACTGGCTGCAGGCGGTGCTGATCCCGTTCCTGGTCTATGCGCTGGCCGCCATCGGCCTGAACCTGCTCACGGGCTACGCGGGGCAGCTCTCGCTGGGCACCGGCGGGTTCATGGCCGCCGGCGCCTACAGCGCGTTCAAGATCAGCACCGCCTTCCCCGGGCTCAATATCCTGCTCGTCTTCGTGCTCTCGGGCGTGATCGCCGCGCTCGTCGGTGTGGTCTTCGGCGTGCCGAGCCTGCGGATCAAGGGCTTCTACCTGGCGGTGGCGACACTGGCGGCCCAGTTCTTTCTGGTTTGGCTCTTCAATAAGGTCGCGTGGTTCACCAACTACGCCTCCTCGGGCACCATCACGGCGCCGCCGCGCACCGTGCTGGGCCTCATGGTCACGGGTCCCGCCGCGACGGCGACCGCGCGATATCTGACCGCCCTCACCCTGGTGGTCGTTTTCGCCGCGGTAGCCAAGAACCTGGTCCGGGGCCGGGTCGGCCGCTCCTGGATGGCGATCCGTGACCGGGACATCGCGGCCGAGATCATCGGCGTGCACCCGCTGCGCACCAAGCTGCTCGCCTTCGCGATCAGCTCGTTTTACTGCGGGGTGGCCGGGGCCGAGCTCGTCTTTCTCTATCTCGGGAGTGTCGAAACGCTGGCCTTCGACATCAACGTCTCGTTCCTCGTCCTGTTCATGGTCATCATCGGGGGCCTCGGCAGCATTCTCGGCTCCTTCCTCGGCGCGGCGTTTATCGTGCTCGTGCCGATCTTCCTGACGAACGTGCCCGAGAAGATCGGCCTGGGTCTGCCCGTGGCGCTCCAGAAGCAGGTCGAGCTCATGGTTTTCGGCGGGCTCATCCTGTTCTTTCTGATCGTCGAGCCGAACGGGCTCGCTCGGCTGTGGCAGATCACGAAGGAGAAGCTGAGACTGTGGCCGTTTCCACATTGAGGGCGCGGCCCGGGAATCGGAGCGAGGAGGTGGTTGTCGCGGGGCCGCGGTAGCGGATCGAGTCGGGCCTCCCGCGCATTGGGCCGGGAAGGATCATCACTTGCCATACTGGAGGAGAGCATGAAAGCAAGAACGTGTCTGATCGCTCTGCTGATCGCAGCGCTCGCCGTCGGGCCGTTGGCGGGAGCCGCTTTCGCGCAGGCCAAGGAGATTTTCTTCCCGCTGCTGGTCTACCGCACCGGCGCGTATGCGCCCAGCGGTGTGCCGATCGCCAATGGCTTCGTCGATTACTTCAGCCTGCTCAACGAGCGGGACGGAGGCATCAACGGCGTCAAGGTCGCCTGGGAAGAGTGCGAAACCCAGTACGCGACGGACAAGGGCGTCGAGTGCTACGAGCGGCTCAAGGGCAAGGGCGCTGTCGTCACCAATCCGTACGCCACGGCCATCACCTATGCGCTCATTCCGAAGGCGCCGGTGGACAAGATTCCGGTGTTTTCCATGGGCTACGGCATGACCGCCGCCGCTGACGGTCGGTGGTTCCCCTGGGTGTTCAGCTTCCCCACGACCTACTGGAGCCAGGCGTCCGCCGTCATCCGCTATATCGGCCAGAAGGAGGGCGGGCAGGACAAGCTCAAGGGCAAGAAGATCGTCCACGTCTTCCACAACAGTGCGTATGGTAAGGAAGCGAACCCGACCCTTGAAGAACTGTCCCGCAGGCTCGGCTTCGAGCTGACCCTGCTGGCGGTTGACCATCCCGGCCAGGAGCAGAAGGCCACGTGGCTCCAGGTCCGTCGAATCAACCCGAACTGGATCTTCATGTCCGGCTGGGGCGTGATGAACCAGGTCGCCATCAAGGAGGCGGCGGCCATCGGCTATCCGATGGACCACTTCATCGGCAACTGGTGGTCGGCGAGCGACGCGGATGTCGTACCGGCCGGGGACGGCGCCAAGGGTTACATCGGCGCCACCTTCCACGCACCGGGCACCGGCTTCAAGGTGCACGCGGACATCGTCAAGTTCGTCTACGACAAGGGCAAGGGCGCCGGCGAGAAGGGGCGCATCGGCGAGGTGCTCTACAACCGCGGCGTGGTCAACGCGATGCTCAGCGCCGAAGCGGTCCGCACGGCCATGGGCAAGTACGGCAACAAGCCGCTCACCGGCGAGCAGGCGCGCTGGGGGTTCGAGAACCTCAACCTCACTGAACAGCGTCTCGACCAGATCGGCATGAAGGGCTTCACGCATCCCATCAAAGTCAGCTGCGAGGATCACGAGGGCGGCGGGCCCGTGATGTTCGAGCAGTGGGACGGCAAGAAGTGGACGGTTATTTCGGACTGGATCCCGACGATGCGCGAGGTGGTGCGCCCGAAGCTCGAGGCGGCCGCCGTCGAGGAGGCCAAGAAGCTGGGCTATACGATGCGTGATTGCTCGAAGGAAAAGTAGCGACGTGCCGATCGGCAGTCGAGGTAACGCGCCGTGAGTGACGCCGCCCGGCCGCTGCTGGTGGTCAACAACATCGAGGTGATCTACGACCACGTGATCCTCGTGTTGAAGGGCGTGTCGCTCCAGGTCCCCGAGGGGGGCATCGTCGCCCTCCTCGGGGCCAATGGCGCGGGTAAGAGCACCACGCTCAAGGCCATCTCCGGCCTGCTCCGAACCGAGCGTGGAGACGTGACGAAGGGAGGCGTCGAATTCCAGGGAGAGCCGATCCACGGGCACGGCCCAGCCGAGGTGGTCCGGCGCGGCATCGTGCAGGTCATGGAAGGTCGGCACGTCTTCGAGCACCTGACCGCCGAGGAGAACCTGCTCACCGGCGCCTATACGCGGCGCGACGGCAGCACGCTCAAGCAGGAGCTGGAGAAGGTCTACGAGTACTTCCCGCGGCTGAAGGAGCGTCGGAACAGCCAAGCCGGGTATATCTCTGGCGGCGAGCAGCAGATGCTGGCCATCGGCCGCGCGCTGATGGCCCATCCCAAGCTCATGCTGCTCGACGAGCCGTCCATGGGGCTGGCGCCCATGCTGGTCGCGGAGATCTACGAGATCGTGGCGCGGCTGAATCGGGACGAGAAGGTCGCGGTGCTGCTGGCCGAGCAGAACGCGACGATGGCCCTTCGCGCGGCGCAGTACGCCTACGTCATGGAGAGCGGCCGGATCGTGCTGGACGGCGACCGCACGACGATCAGCGAGAACGAGGACATCAAGGAGTTCTACCTGGGGCTGAGCGGCGTCGGCCAGCGCAAGAGCTATCGCGACGTGAAGCACTACAAGCGACGAAAGCGGTGGCTGTCGTGAGCGCGCAGCTGGAGATCCTCGACGTCTACAAGTCCTTCGGCGGGGTCCAGGCGGTCACGCGCGTGAGCCTAGAGGTGCGGCGGGGGGAGCTCCTGTCGGTGATCGGGCCCAACGGCGCCGGCAAGACCACGCTGCTGAACATGATCAGCGGGTTCTACCATCCCGACGCGGGCCGCATCGTGATGGACGGCAGCGACATCACGCATCTGGCACCCAGCGGCGTGGCCGAGCTGGGCGTGGCCCGCACCTTCCAGAACATCGCGCTGTTCAAGGGCATGACCGTGCTCGACAACCTCATGCTGGGCCGGCACGTCCACATGAAATCGGGCGTGCTCGGGTCCTTCGTCTATTGGGGGCTCGCCCAGCGAGAAGAGGTTGCAAATCGCCGCTTGGTCGAAGACATCATCGATTTCCTCAAGATCCAGGACCTGCGCCGACGGCCGACGGGCTCGCTACCCTACGGGCTCCAGAAGCGCGTGGAGCTGGGCCGCGCGCTCGCGCTGAGTCCCAAGATCCTGTTGCTGGACGAGCCCATGGGCGGCTGCAATCACGAGGAGAAGGAGGACATGGCCCGATTCGTGCTCGACGTGAACCAGGAATGGGGGACCACCGTGATCCTGATCGAGCACGACATGGGCGTCGTCATGGACATCTCCGACCGGGTCGCCGTGCTCGACATGGGCCACAAAATCGCGGAGGGCACGCCCGACGACGTGCGGGCCGATCAGCAGGTCATCAAAGCCTACCTGGGCGAGGTGAAAGGAGCCGCGAATGGCGCAGCCCGCCGCTGAGCTGACTACGCTGCCACGGCTCCTGCAGCGCAATGCCGCCGAGCTCCGGGATCGGCCCGCGATCCGCGAGAAGGACCGCGGCATCTGGCAGACGCACACCTGGGCGCAGTATCACGACCACGTCCGGGATTTCGCCCTCGGGTTGGCCGCCCTGGGCTTCGCCCGCGACGACAAGCTCTCGGTGATCGGCGACAATCGGCCGCGGCTCTACTGGGCGCAGATGTCGGCCCAGTGCCTGGGCGGGGTCTCGGTGCCGGTCTATCAGGACTCGATCGCCCGGGAGCTCCAGTACGTCTGGAGCCACGCCGAGGTGTCGGTGATCGTCGCCGAGGACCAAGAGCAGGTGGACAAGATCATCTCGCTGCGGGAGCAGCTGCCCGCGCTCAAGTTCGTGATCTACGACGATCCGCGCGGCATGAGCCACTACCGCTTCGAGTGGCTGCGCTCGTTCGGGGATGTCGAGGAGCTCGGCAGGAAGTTCGGCGCCGAGCATCCCGGCTACTTCGAGGGCGAGGTGGACAAGGTCCGCCCCGAAGACGTGGCCATGATCGCCTATACCTCGGGCACCACCGGCAATCCCAAGGGCGCCATGCTCACCCAGGCCAATGCCGTCGCCACGGCCCAGACGTTCATGGAGACGGAGGACATCCGACCCACCGACGAGTGGCTGGCCTACCTGCCCATGGCCTGGGTCGGAGACGCCTTCTACACCCTCGTGCTCAGCCTCGCCGTCGGCTTTTGCTGCAATTGTCCCGAGAGCCCCGAGACCGTCCAGCGCGACCTGCGCGAGCTGGGGCCGACCACGCTGCTGGCGCCGCCGCGCATCTGGGAAAACCTGCTGACCGGCGTGCAGGTCAAGGCGGCCGACGCCCCGTGGCTCAAGCGGAAGGTCTTCGAGCGCTTCCGCCGGGCGGCCGAGGAAGCCGAGATCCTCCGCGCCGACGGCAAGCCTATCCCGTTGGGCCTGCGGCTGACCTGCATGCTCGGCGAGTTCTTCGTGTATGGGCCCGTGCGGGACCAGCTCGGGCTGCGCCGGGCGCGCTGGGTCTACACCGGCGGCGCGCCGCTCGGGCCCGACACGTTCCGCTTCTTCCGCTCCTTCGGCATCAATCTCAAGCAGGCCTATGGCTCCACCGAGGTGAGCGCGCTGGTCTCCATCCAGCCCGATGCCGAGGCCAATCCGACGACGGCGGGCCGGCCCTGCCCGGGTATCGAGGTGAGGATAGGTGAGCGCGGCGAGGTGCTGGTTCGGAGCAAAGGCGTGTTCAAGGGCTACTACAAGGCGGATGAGGCCACGCGCGAGGTCGTGGACCCCGATGGCTGGTTCCATACGGGGGACGCTGGCTTTCTCGACCCGCGCGGGCACCTGGTGATCATCGACCGCGCCAAAGACGTGGGCTCGCTCGCCGACGGCACCCCGTTCGCCCCCCAGTTCATCGAGAACAAGCTCAAGTTCAGCCCCTTCATCCGTGAGGCGGTGGCCTTCGGCCACGACCGGCCTTTCGTCTGCGCCATGATCGCCATCGACCTGAGCACGGTGGGGAACTGGGCGGAGCGCCGGGGGATTCCGTATACGAGCTATATGGACCTGAGCCAGAAGCCCCAGGTGATGGAGCTGATCCGGGAGGAGATCGCCAAGGGCAATGTGACGCTGCCCGAGGCCGCCCGGATCCGCCGGTTCCTCCTGCTCACCAAAGAGCTCGAAGCCGACGATGCCGAGATGACGCGCACGCGGAAGGTCAGGCGCCGCTTCATCGCCGAGAAGTACGCGGCCGTGACCGAGGCCTTGTACTCGGGCCGTGACGAGGTCGAGCTGGCGACCTCCATCACCTACGAGGACGGCCGGCAGGCGAACATCCAGTCCCGCGTCCGGATCATCGACGTGGAGGCCGGGGTGCCCGCGCATGTTTGACTGGCAGTTCTTCCTGCTGCTCATGTCCAATGGCGTGCTGATCGGCCTCATGTACTCCCTGATCGCGCTGGGCTTCGTGCTGGTCTACAAGGCCACCGACGCCATCAATTTCGCCCAGGGCGAGTTCGTGATGATCGCCGGATTCGTGGTGGCGGTGGCCCTGGGCATCTGGGGCGCGCCGCTCTGGCTCTCGATCGCGGCGGGGCTGGCCGGCATGATCGGCTTCGGCTTCGGCCTCGAGCGCGTCGTGCTGCGCCCGCTCATCGGCCGTCCCATCGTGGCCGTGATCATGGCCACGATCGGTTTGGCCGCCGTGCTGCGGGGCTTCGGGCCGCTCGTCTGGGGCGCCGAGACCCGGCCGCTCGCGCTGCCGATCAGCGACGAGCCCTTCGTCTGGGGCCCCTTGTTCATCCCGCCCATTCAGCTCCTGGGCGCCGTGGTGAGCCTTCTCTTCCTGGCCGCCTTCGGCTGGTTCTTCCTCAAGAGTCGCAAGGGCATCGCCATGCGCGCCGTCGCCGACAACCAGCAGGTGGCCATGGCCATGGGCATCAATGTGGAGCGCTACTTCGCCCTGGCCTGGGCCATGGCGGGCGTCGTCTCGGCCCTGGGCGGCATCGTGTGGGGCAGCCTGCTCGGCGTGGACGTGCACCTGGCGCTGGTCGGCTTCAAGGTCTTCCCGGTGGTGATCCTGGGCGGGCTCGACTCGGTGCCCGGCGCGATCGTGGGCGGGCTCATCATCGGGATCGTGGAGAACGTGGCGGCCGGCTACATCGACCCCTTTGTGGGCGGCGGCACGAAGGACTTCGTGCCCTATGTGCTGATGATCGTCGCGCTGATGGTCCGCCCGTATGGGATCTTCGGCAAGGCCATCATCGAGCGCGTGTAGCGGAGACGATTCGTGAGGCGGAATCGGCGAACCGGACGGGCGGCGACAGGACCCGCTCGCCTCACGGATGTCACATTCGTGAATACTGGGATAGGAGAATGATCCACCGGGAATCCGGCATCCTCAAGACCACCTACGAGGCCGACATGGCCCTCTACCCGCTGCCGATCGCGCGGTGGACGGTGGCGGCCATCGCCGTGTTCATGTTCCTGGTCCTGCCGCTCAGCGTGGACGAGTACTATCTCTCCATCGTCAACCTGGTCTCGATCGCGGTGATCGGAGCGCTGGGGCTCAATATCCTGGTGGGCTATACGGGCCAGATCTCCATCGGCCACGGCGCCTTCATGTCCGTGGGCGCCTACACGGCGGCCAATCTGGCGGTGCGCTTCGGGTTGCCGTTCTGGATCGCTCTACCCGCGGGCGGCCTCATGGCGGCCCTGGTCGGCGCCGTGGTGGGCATCCCGTCGCTGCGCATCAAGGGGCTGTACCTGGCCATCGCCACGCTGGCCGGCCAGCTCATCATCGAATGGACCATCAACCACGTGACGTGGATCAGCGGCGGCGTGCAGGCCTCCATCCAGGTACCGCGGCCCCAGCTGTTCGGCTTCCCGATCTCCACCCAGCGTCAGATGTACTTCTTCCTCCTCGTCTTCGTGGTCCTGGCCACCGTCGGCACGCTCAACCTGATCCGGAGCCGCATCGGTCGCGCCTTCATCGCGATCCGGGACCACGACATCGCCGCCGAGATCATCGGCATCGACATCTTCCGCTACAAGCTCCTGGCCTTCGCCGTGTCGTCGTTCTACGCGGGGGTGACCGGCGTGCTCTACACCTATTACCTCGGCATCGCCAACTACGAGCAGTTCCAGATCACGGTGTCCATCGACTACCTGGCGATGATCATCATCGGCGGGCTCGGGTCGGTGCTGGGCTCCATCTTCGGGGCGATCTTCGTCACCCTCCTGCCGATCGTGATCCGGATCATGATGGAGTCATTCGGCGGACTGCTCTTTTCGCCCGGCGCCGTCCTCAACACCATTCCCAATCTGCGGCTGATCCTGTTCGGCCTGCTGATCATCTTCTTCCTGGTGGTTGAGCCCGAGGGGCTCAACCGGCTGTGGCGCAATATCCGCAGCTACTTCCGCGTCTGGCCCTTCGCGTACTGAGGTACGCGAGAAAAGGAGAATACCCATGAGGAGAGTCCTCGCCATCATGATCGGGCTCGCGCTCGTCGTCGGGGCGTCGCTGGTCGGCCCGGATAAGGCTCAGGCTCAGAAAGAAATCGTCATCGGGATTCAATGCGATCGGACGGGCGCCACCCAGACCGTTGGCGTCTACATCTGCCCGGGCGCCCACGATTACATCAAGCTGGTGAATTTCAGGGGCGGCGTCGAGGGCCACAAGATCAAGGCCATCGAGATCGACCATGAGTACAAGGTGCCGCCCGCCATGGAGGCCTACGAGCGCCACAAGAAGGAAGGCGCCGTGAGCATCTTCCTCTACGGCACGCCCCAGACCCAGGCGCTCACCGCCAAGCTCACCGAAGACCGCATCCCGGGCACCTCGCCGGGCTTCGGCACCGCGGCGGCGGCGGACGGAACCAAGTATCCCTTCATCTTCCCCATCGCAGCGACGTACTGGTCGCAGGGCGCCGCGGCCGTGAAGTTCGCCAAGGACCAGCTGGGCGGCAGCCTCAAGGGCAAGAAGATCGCCTTCATCTACTTCGACAATCCGGCGGGCCGCGAGCCCCTGCCGGTGCTCGAGGATCTGGCTCAGGTCGAGGGCTTCCAGCTCAAGACCTTCGCCGTGCCCCCGCCGGGCATCGAGATGGGCGCCCAGGTGCTGGACATTGCCCAGCGCTTCCGCGCCGATTTCGTGATCGCGCATCTCTTCGGGCGCTCGCCGTCGGTGTCCATCAAGGAGTTCAAGCGCGTGGGCTATCCGCTGCGCAAGGTGGTGTCCTTCGTCTGGGGCTCGGCTGAAGCCGATATCGATGCTGCGGGCGGCTGGGCCGTGGCGGAGGGCTACAACACCATGCAGTTCGCGGGCGTGGGAACGAACTACCCCGTGCTCAACGAGATCCGCGAGATGTACAAGAAGGAAGGCAAGGAGCCGCCCAAGGAGATGGCCTCGACGGTGTACTACAACCGCGGCGTGCTGATCGCCGCGCTCCACGTGGAGGCCATCCGGAACGCGCTCAAGGCCAAGCCGGGCGGCAACATCACCGGGGCCGACGTGAAGGCCGGCTTCGAGAAGATCAAGGGCTTCACCATGGGCGGCCTGGTGCCGCCGCTCGAAGTGACCGCCACCGACCACGAGGGCGGCGGATGGGTCCAGATCTTCCAGGTGAAGGGCGGCAAGTTCGAGAAGCAGACGGACTGGTTCAAGGCCTACCCTGATGTGATCGCGAAGCACGTGAAGGCGGCCAAGTAGGAGCCAGGCCCCTCCGGCGCGGAAGCCGGGGCGCCTCTCTCGACCACGGTGAAGCAAGCACGGGTCTTGAGAGGCATCCCCGGCCCCCGCGCCGTCGGGTCACAACCTCATGCTTGTCCTTAACAATATCGAGGTGATCTACGACGGGGTGATCCTCGTCCTCAAGGGCGTGTCGCTCACGGTCCGCGAGGGCGGGATCACGACGCTGCTCGGCGCCAATGGCGCGGGCAAGACCACCACGCTCAAGGCCATCTCCGGGCTGCTTCGCACCGAGCGCGGCGAGGTGACCAAGGGCTCCGTGGAGCTGGCCGGTGTCCGCATCGATCGCCTGCAGGCCTACGAGATCGTCAAGCGCGGCGTGGTCCAGGTCTTCGAAGGCCGGCGGGTATTCGAGCACCTGACCACGGAGGAGAATCTCGTGGCCGGCGCGCACGTCCAGAGAGATCGCGCGCGGATGACTGACGGTATCGCGCGGGTCTACGACTATTTCCCCCGGCTGAAGGAGCGGCGCCACGTCCAGGCCGGCTATCTCTCGGGCGGTGAGCAGCAGATGCTGGTCATCGGGCGGGCGCTCATGTCCAGCCCGCGCGTCATGCTCCTCGACGAGCCCTCGCTGGGGCTGGCGCCGATGCTGGTCGAGGAGATCTTCGAGATCGTCTGCCGGCTGAACCAGGTGCTCGAGGGCAGCGCCGACGCGCTCCGGGAGAACGCGGATATCAAGGAGTTCTATCTGGGGCTGACCGAGGTGGGCGCGCGGAAGTCCTACCGTGACGTCAAGCACTACAAGCGGAGGAAGCGGTGGCTGTCGTGAACCCGAAGCGAGGTGGCGGCTTCTACGACAAGCGGAAGGAGACCATGCCGGCCGAGGCGCGCCGGCGCTTCCAGGATGCGTGGATCGCGGCGCTCGTGGAGCATGCCTGGGCGAAGGCGCCCGGTGTCCGCCGGCGGATGGAGAAGGCCGGGCTCACCCCCAAGTCCCTCAAGACGGTGGACGACTTGGCGCGGCTGCCCGTGATCAAGAAGGCGGAGATGCCCGATCTACAGCGCGCGGATCCGCCCTTCGGCGGCTTCTGCACGGTGCCGATGGCGCGGGTGCGCCAGATCTTCGTCTCGCCCGGGCCCATTCTCGAGCCCATCGGCCCCGAGTTCGCCTGCTGGCACGCCGAAGTGGGCCTCTACGCCGGCGGCTTCCGCCGCGGCGATATCGTGCTGAACACCTTTTCGTATCACCTCACCCCGGCCGCCCACATGCTGGACGAGGGGCTCGAGGTGCTGGGCTGCACCGTGGTGCCGACGGGAGTGGGCAATACCGACACCCAGGTGGCGATCGCCAAAGCCGTCGGCGCCACCGGCTATCTCGGGACGCCGTCCTTTCTCATGACCATCCTCAAGCGCGCGGGGGAGATGGGCGCGGGACGGCTGCCGTTTCAGGTGGCCCAGGTGGGTGCCGAGCCCTTCCCCGAGTCGATGCGCCGCGCCTTCCAGGATGAGCACGGGATCATGGCCCGGCAGGGCTTCGGTACTGCGGACCTGGGGATGATCGCCTACGAATGCCCGCAGGCCTCCGGCATGCATCTCGTGGACGACGCGATCCTTCAGGTCTGCGACCCCCAGAGCGGTAAGCCGCTAGGCCACGGCCAGCTGGGCGAGATCGTGGCCACGGTGCGCCACGAGGGCTACCCGATGTTGCGCTTCGGCACCGGCGACCTCACGGTGGTGGACGCGAGCCCATGTGCCTGCGGACGGACGGCGCCGCGCATGCTCGGCTGGCGAGGGCGCATCGACGAGGTGACCAAGGTGCGGGGCATGTTCATCCACCCGCGCCAGGTGGACGAGACCGTGGCCAAGGGCGGCGGCGCCGCGCGCGCGCAGGCCGTGGTGACGCGCGACGGCCACGACGACGTGCTCACGCTCCGCGTGGAGCTGGCGCCGGGCCAGGAGGCGGGCTCCGCATCGGCCGCGCTCACCGCGGCCTTGCGCGACGTGATGAAGCTGCGGGGCAAGGTCGAGATCGTCCCGGCGGGGACCATCCCGGAGAATGCCAAGAAGGTCGACGACCAGCGGAAGTGGGACTAGCACGCCTCCCTCTCCCCCGCAGGGGGAGAGGGCAGGGTGAGGGGGGTTGGGTGAAGATCTTCAACGAGCAGCACCAGATGTTCAGGCAGGCGGTGCGGAGCTTCGTCCAGCGGGAAGTCGAGCCGCATATCAAGGAGTGGGAGCAGGCCGGGCAGATCCCCAAGTCCATCTGGCCCCGCATGGGCGAGCTGGGCTTCCTCGGCGTGGAATACGACGAGAAGTACGGCGGCGGCGGCGCCGATTTCCTGACCACCGCCGTGCTCTGCGAGGAGATGGCGCGCTCGGGGTGCGCCTCTCTGGCCATGGCCGTGGGCGTGCAGACCGACATGGCCTCGCCCCATCTTTACTGGACGGGAAGCGAAGCGCTGAAGGAGAAGTATCTGCCGGGGATCTGCCGCGGGCAGTCTCTTTGCGCCATCGCCGTCACCGAGCCCGGCGGGGGCTCGGATGTGGCCGCTATCCGCACGCGCGCCGTCCGGGACGGCGAGCATTACGTGCTCAACGGCTCCAAGATGTTCATCACCAATGGCGTGCTCGCGGACCTCTACTTCGTGGCGGCGCGCATCGAACGGGGTGAGCGCGACAAGCGGCACAAGGGGATCTCCATGTTTCTGGTGGAGCGGAATACGCCCGGCTTCAGCGTGAGCCGGAAGCTCGACAAAATGGGCAATCGTGCCTCCGATACCGCAGAGCTGGCCTTCCAGGACATGCGGGTGCCCGCCGAGAACCTGCTCGGCCGAGAGGGTGTGGGGTTCTATGAGGTGATGCGCGTGTTCCAGCGAGAGCGGTTGGTGGCCGGCCTCCACGCGGTGGCCGGCTGCGAGCGCGCGCTGGAAGAGACCATCGCGTATGTGAAACAGCGCCACGCCTTCGATGGGCCGCTGTCCGAGAAGCAGGTGGTCCGCCACAAGCTGGCTGACCTGGCCACCCTCATCGAGGCGGCCCGCGCGCTCACCTACGCCGCCTGCCTGAGGTTCCAGGCTGGCGAGGATGCGGTGAAGGAGATCTCGATGGTGAAGCTCTTCGCGGGAGAGATGGCCCAGCGGGTGGCCTACGACTGTGTCCAGCTCCACGGCGGCTACGGCTATATGCGCGAGTATCCCATCGAGCGCTTCTTTCGTGACATTCGCCTCTTGACTATCGGTGGTGGGACCTCCGAGATCATGAAGGAGATCATCGCCAAGCAGATGCACCTCTAGCCCGTGACCCCGGACTTCGTCGCCGTCGGTCACGTCACGCTGGACCGCACGGCCGGCGGGGTCCAGCCGGGTGGCGCCGCCTACTACGCGGCCGTCACGGCCCATCGTCTCGGGCTTCGCGTCGGCGTATTGACCTCCTTCGGCGCCGACTTCCCGGGGGACGCGCTTCCTCTCAGTCTCGAGATCGTGAATGTGCCCTCGGAGCGCACGACGATCTATGAGCTCAAGCCGATGCGCGATGGCCGCCAGCTCGTCCTCCGGGCCCGCGCGGAGGATCTGGAGGCGTCGCGGCTGCCCGCCGAATGGCGGGACGCGCCACTTGCGCTGCTGTGTCCCATCGTCAATGAAGTCGATCCTGCCTTCGCGGCGGCGTTTCCGGACGCATCCGTTGGCGCGGAGGCCCAAGGCTGGCTGCGCCGGCGCGGGCCCGGCGGAGCCGTGACTCCGCAAGACTGGGAAGACGCGCCGCTGGTCCTGCCCAACCTCCAGCTCCTCGTGGTCAGCGACGAGGACGTGACCGGGCTGGAGAAGTCCGCCCTCGAGTGGTTTCAGCAAGTGCCGCTCGGCGCGCTCACCCAAGGCCGCCGCGGCGCGCGGCTCTTCGTCAACGGCGAGCCGTACCATGTGGAGGCGGACCCGGCGCGCGAAGCGGATTCCATCGGAGCCGGCGATGTATTCGCGGCCACGCTATTGATCGAGTACAACCGCAGCGACGATCCCTGGGATGCCGCCGCGGCGGCGGCCTGCGCGGCCGCGGCCAAGGTGGAGGCCGCGGGCGCCGCGACCATCCCGGACCGGCCGGCACTCGCGGCGCGCCTCGCCGCCTATCGACGCCGCCAGCTCGCCTGACGGCGCCGACGGCTTGCCCGCCGCCCGACGCCGGGGCTACACTGAGCGCGAGGGACCAGATCGAGCCCCATGGCGGAGCGGCGCATCCGAATCACGGCAGGATCGGTCGCGGCCGATGCCGTCCTCAATGAGTCGGCGACGGCGGCGGCGGTATGGGAGGCCCTGCCGCTGTCGGCGGCCGGCGAGACCTGGGGCGACGAAATCTACTTCAGCATTCCGGTGAAGGCGAAGCCGGAGTCGCCGCGCGAAACCGTCGAGAAGGGCGACTTGGGCTACTGGCCGCCCGAATCCGCGTTCTGCATCTTCTTCGGCCCCACGCCGGCCAGTCGCGGCTCGGAGATTCGGCCGGCGAGCCCGGTCAATGTGTTCGGCCGGGTGCTCGGCGATTCCACAGTGTTCAAGAAGGTCCGCTCCGGGACCACGGTCAGGGTGGAGCGGGCATGAGGAGGCTTTCATGAAGATCTTTCTCGATACGGCCAACGTCACCGAGCTGCGGGAGGGCGTGGCCATGGGACTGGTGGACGGCTGCACGACCAATCCCACGCTGATCGGCAAGGAAAAACGCCCCTTCCGGCCGCTCGTGGAGGAGATCTGCTCCATCGTGCCGGGCGACGTGAGCCTCGAGGTCGTGGCCACCGACTTCGAGGGCATGGTCAAGGAAGCCAAGGAACTGGCGCAGGTGGCGAAGAACGTGGTGGTCAAGTGCCCGCTAACCAAGGACGGCATCAAGGCTGTCAAGCGTCTCACCGACGAGGGACTTCGCGTCAATCAGACACTGTGCTTTTCGGCCCCTCAGGCCCTGCTCTCGGCCAAAGCGGGGGCTTATTACATCAGCCCCTTCCTCGGACGGCTGGACGACATTGGCCATATCGGCATGGATCTGGTCCGCGACATCTGCGAGATCTACAGGAACTATGGCTTCAAGACCCAGGTCCTGGCCGCCTCGATCCGCAATCCGATTCACGTGATCGACGCCGCGAAGGCGGGAGCCCACGTGGCGACCATGCCGTTCAATGTGCTGGAGATGCTGATGAAGCATCCGCTGACGGACATTGGACTCAAGAAGTTCCTGGACGACTGGAGCAAATCCGGCGCAAAGTTTTAGCCTTGGGCTCGAACCGGCGGGCCCCTCGTCGACCACGATAAGGCAGGCAACGGGTCTCCGAGGGGCACCCCCGGCTCGAGCCCTGTCTTACTGAACACGGGTTTCGGGAGGCGTCCGCGGCCCCGGGCGTCGCCCGCAACGCCCCCCCGTCCTACCTAAATCGGCGTTTGTGTGATTCCACCCTTCTTGAGCCCGAGGTCCGTATAACTGGGTGAGCCATGGTTACGGATAGGGGATTGATTCAGCGGGTGGCCCGTGGGGATCAGGAAGCGTTCGCCGATCTCATCCAGCGCTTCGGCGGGCGGCTTCTGGCGGTGGCGGGGCGGCTGCTAGGCTCGCGCGCGGACGCCGAAGACGCGGTTCAGCGCGCCTTGCTCCAATGCTATACGGGCGCCGGCGGCTACCAGCCGCGCTGGGCCGTCTCGACCTGGCTGTATCGCATTCTCATCAATATCTGCGTGGACGAGCTTCGACGCCGCGGCACGCGCTCGGCATTCGCCGAGCGCTCGGAGGCCGCGGCAACGCTCGAGGCCTCGAGCAATCATCGCCCACCCGACGCCTACATGGATCTGCATCGCGCCCTCGAGCGCGTCCCGCGCGAGGCGCGTGTGCTGCTTGCTTTGCGCTACGTGGACGGTCTCTCCTACGGTGAGCTCGCGAAGATCCGCGGAATCTCGGTCAATACGGTCAAGAGCCAGCTGGCGCGGGGCAAATCCTTGCTGCGCGCCGAGCTCGGACGACGAGGAGCCCAGCATGATTGATGGCACGAGGCAGAATAGGCTGGACGAGGTGTTGACGGATTACTATCGCCCCGTGTCGCCGCCACCCGGCCTGGCCCGGCGCGTCGCGGACGCGGCCGACCAGGACCAGGAAGGGCTGCTAAAGCTCGAGCGCAGGCTCGGCATCGAGGCGACGCCACGCGGCGTGTCCTTGATCCGCGCCGGATCGGTGGAGAAGCCCGCCACCGCGGCGGCCAGGCGGCTCGCCGAGCAGGCGCGGCAGGAGCTGGCCGAGTACCTCAGCGGCAAGCGGGCGTTTTTCTCGGTACCCGTGGACCTCTCTGAGATTCCGGAGTTCCAGCGCCGCGTGCTGGAGACGGCACGGCGGATTCCATTCGGCGAGGCGCGCCCCTATGCCTGGGTGGCCGAGCGCGTCGGGCATCCCCGCGCGGTGCGGGCCGTCGGAACCGCGCTCGGCAGGAATCCCGTGCCGTTCATCGTGCCCTGTCATCGTGTGTGGCGGAGCGACGGGGGGCTGGGCGGCTATCTCTTCGGCGTGGAGATCAAGAGCCGGCTCCTCCAGCTGGAGCGCACGACGCCCGTGCTCGAAGGCTGCACGACCACGCGGATTGTCTGCCGGGTCGGATGCGTGCACGGGCGCCACATGAGTCCAGAACACCGTGTCGTGTTCGCCTCGGTTGAAGACGCGCGCAGCGTGGGATACCGCCCGTGCAAGGTATGCAGGCCCGCCGCCTGACCAGCCCGCTCACCATTCAAGAGCGCCTCGCGCGGCTCGACTGGGAGACGCTCGAGCGCTCACTCTGGGACTGGGGCTGGGCCAAGACGCCGCCGCTGCTCACGTCCGAGGAGTGCGCCGACCTGACAGCGCTATACGATGACGGCTCGCGATTCCGCAGCCGGGTGGACATGGCGCGCTTTCAGTTCGGGCTCGGCGAGTACAAGTATTTCGCCGAGCCGTTGCCCCCCGTGGTCGAGAGCCTGCGCCAATACGGCTATCCGCCGCTCGCCGCCATCGCCAATCGGTGGGAGGCTGCCCTGGGCGGACGGAAGCGCTTTCCGGCCGACCTCGATGGGCTGCTGGCCCGCTGCGCCGAGCGCGGCCAGACGAAGCCCACGCCGCTGATCTTGCAATATGGGGCGGGCGGCTACAACTGCCTGCACCAGGACCTGTACGGCGACGTCGTGTTCCCGCTGCAGCTTACCTGCGCGCTGAGCCGGCGAGGCGAGGACTATGCGGGCGGAGAATTCCTCTTGGTGGAGCAGCGGCCGCGGGCCCAGTCCCGCGGCGAGGTGGTGCTGCTGGAGCAGGGGGAGGCGGTGATCTTCGCCACGCGGGACCGGCCGATGCGCGGCAAGAAGGGCTTCTTCCGGGCGCGGATGCGGCATGGCGTGAGCCGTATTGTCTCGGGCCAGCGCTACACCCTCGGCGTGATCTTCCACAACGCCCAGTAGGACGCCCCTCAGTCACCCCTCACCCTAACCCTCTCCCCAGAGGGGAGAGGGAATCTAATTAGATGCGGGGACGGATATCCCGCATGAAGGCCTCGAAGATCCCGAGCATGTCGTCGAGATCCCGATAGCGCGCTTCCATGAGCACGGTGTCCACTCCCAAGTCCTGATAGCGACGCAGATCTCCCGCGATCTGCTCGGGCGAGCCCTGAAGCGGCCGGCGCGGACCTTCGACGGCCGCGCTGCGGAGGGCCAATCCGGCGCGAACGGTGATGACCAGCTCGTCGAAGTTCCGCTGCCGGCGCGCGCACTCGGTCCTGAGCTCGGCGATGCCGCGCTCGAGCGCATCCACCGAGGGGAACGCCGCGTGCCAGCCGTCGCCCAGCTCGGCGACCCGGCGGAGGGCGCGCGGAGTATGGCCGCCGATCCAGATGGGGATCTGGCCCCGGCGCGGCTTGGGATAGGAGGCGACGTCGTCGAATGAAAAGAATCGGCCGCGATAGCGCGTCCGTCCCTCGCGCCAGCACTCCCGCATGACGCGGATCGCTTCATCGGACCAGGCGCCGCGCTTGTCGAAGGGGCTGCCGAGGAGCTCGATTTCCTCGCGCATCCAGCCCACGCCGGCGCCGACGATCATCCGCCCGTCGGAGAGATGGTCGAGCGTCGCCAGCATCTTTGCGGCGAGCACCGGATGGCGGTGGGGCAGGACCAAGATCGTGGTGCCGAGCCTGACATGCGCCGTGACGGCGGCGACCAGGCCGAGCGTGGTGAGCGGCTCGAGGAAGTTGGCCTCCGGCGGCAGGGGGAAGGCACCCGTCTCGCTGTAGGGGTAGCGCGATTCGATCGTGTAGGGGATGACGACGTGATCGCTCGCCCAGAGCGAGTCATACCCCAATGCTTCCACGCGCCGCGCGAAGGCCAGCACGTTTTCGCGCGTCGCGATCGGACCGAACATGGGGAGATGGCAGCCGAACTTCATGAGGCGGGCAGAGGACCGATCAGGCGCGCTGCGCGCCCGAGGGGTAGAGGATGCGATCCGCCAGCTCGTTGCCCCTGATCATCTGCCCCAGGCGGGAACGCTGGATCTTTCCCGAGGACGTCTTGGGGATCGTGCCCGGCTGGACCAGCAGCACCTTGGCGGGCCGGTGTCCCCGCCCATGGTAGATGCGCTGGACGATCTCGCGGACCAGCTGTGACATGACTTCCGCCTCGGCCGCGGGCTCGCGCACCTCGGCCACGACGTGGAGCCGCTGGCTGCCCGTCCGCTCACTTTCGATGCCTACCGCCGCCGAGTACCGCACGCCGGCCACATGATCCACGATCTCTTCGATGTCGGCCGGGATGAGGTTCTCGCCGCCCAGGATGATGAGGTCCTTGAGACGTCCCGTGATGAAGAGATAGCCTTCGGAGTCCAGGAAGCCGAGGTCTCCCGTCCGCAGCCAGCCGTCGGGGGACAGCACCTTCCGGGTCGCCTTGGGATTCTTGTAATAGCCCTGCATCACGCCCGGGCTCTTGACGCAGATCTCGCCCTCGGCGCCGGGCGTCAGCACCCGCTCTTCCTCCATGATTCTCACCGCGACGCCCCGACACGGCCGTCCTACCGACAGGAATCTTCCCGAGCTGTCGACGCGCAACGGGGTCTTCCGGGGCCAGATCGCCACGGCCAGCGTCGCCTCCGCAAGGCCGTAGCACGGCGTGATGAGGTTGGTGGCACCGAATTTCCGCTCGAACGCTTCGATGGTGCTGAGGCGCACCGGCTCGGCTCCCGAGAGCGCCTGCTTGAGCGATGACAGATCGAGGCCTGTCGTGTCGTGGATGTTCCTCACGCAGTTCCGGTACCCGAAGTCGGGCGAGACCGTGAACGTGGCCTTGACGCGCGCGATCAGCTCGAGCCACACCCGCGGCGTCTTCAGGTCCGGCGGCAGGAGGTAGAGCGGCGCGCCGCTCCACGGGGGCGTGAAGGCGCAGCCGATCAGTCCCATGTCGTGATAGAGCGGTAGCCAGGAGACGACCACATCCTCACGGCCGAGCTGGGCCGCTTCGGCCATGAACTCGACGGTGCGGGTAACGTTGGCATGGCTCAGGACGACGCCGCGCGGATGGCCGGTGCTCCCCGAGGTGTACTGGATGAAGGCCGTGTCCTCCGGCCCCGGCGTCGGCAGGGCCGGCGTTGCGTCGTCCACCTCCAGGTCGTTCGGCTCGAGCACATGGCGCACGTTGGCGGCGGCGAGACACGATTCGTCCACGTCCTTTCGGAACCAGCCGATCGTGCACACCGCCCGCGCCTCCGAGTTGCGGAAGACAGTGGCGGTGGCTTCGACGCCGAGGGTGGGGTAGAGCGGCACCGGCACGGCGCCCAGCCGCAGCGCGCCGAAGAAGGTGTAGAAGAACTCGGCGCAGGTCGGATAGATCAGGCAGACCTTGTCGGTGGGTCCGACGCCGGCCTTCTTGAGGCCGGCCGCGTAGCGGGCGCTCTCGCGCCAGAGTCGACCGTAGGTCACGGTCTCGTCGTAGAGGTGGAAGTACGGCGTGTCGGGCTCTTCGCGGACGCGCCGCGCCAGAAGCTCGGTCAGGGTGGCGGGCATGGTCGGTGCTGGCGAGCTCACGCCGGGCATTCTATCCCAGGGCCTCCGGCCGGTGAAAGACCCCTAACCCTCCTCCCGAGAGGGGAGAGGGCAGGACTTACCGCTCGATCACGATGCGGTCGAAGCTTTCGGCGAACGCGTAGCCCTTGGCCTTGCCCAGGTACGCGTTCCGCTCGCGCACCCGCGTCTCGACAGCGGCCATGTCTTGCATCTGGCTCGCATGGCAGGCCAGCGCCTTGATCTTGAGATCTATTGTATCGGAGATGTCCACCACGAGGTCGGGGCTGTCCCACGACATCATGTGAACCTCCTTGACCTTGTGCGGCTCGAGCCCCTGCGCCATCAGCTCGGGAAAGGCCATGTGGTCGCGAGCGAGGGGATAGATGCAGTCGAGCGCGATGCCCCCGGCGACACGGTGATCGCGATGAGAGGCGTAGAGGTTTTTCGTGCGCTGCGGATTCTGGCAGATGACCAAGTCCGGCCGGTGGCGCCGGATGGACGCGGTCACGGCCATGCGCGACTCGCGCGTGTCCTCGAGCTCGCAGTCGGAGAAGCCCAGGAACTCCACGATTTCCACGCCGAGCGTCCGCGCCGCCGCCCGCTGCTCTTCCTCGCGGATCCGGGCGAGGCGCTCGGGCGTCATGCTGCGGTCCCCCGAGCCCTTATTGCCGTTGGTGAGGATGCAGTAGGTCACCGTCTTGCCCTCGCGGACCAGGCTGGCCACCGTGCCGCCGGCCCCGAACTCCGAGTCGTCGGGGTGGGCCGTGATGACCATCACCCGCTGGATTCTCTGAGCCATTTGCGCGCGCTCCTTTGAGGTCAGATTCTACCTTAAGAGTGCCCGCCCCCTCTGGGGGTTTCGCTATAATGCGGGCGGTGAGGAATCGGGCCAAGGGCGTGCTCGCTCTGTTTCTGCTGCTCGCGGGCTTCCCCCTGATCGATGCCCTGCCTCACAAGCTGGGCGCGATTCGCGTGGCCGGTCTGTCGCTGCTCTGGTGGTATGGCGGCGTCGTGGCGCCGCTCGCCGCCTGGATCGTCGCCGTCGCCTGGCTATCCGGCTCTCAGCCGGATTCCTCCGCCGAGTCCGAATGACTTCGGCCGTCCGCATTCTCGCCGTCTGGCTCACGCCGGCCGTCTGGCTCGGCATGTCGGCGTTCATCCTGGACGGCGGCCCCGACGGGCTCTGGATCGGTCTCGCGCTCATCTGCGCGCCGCTGGTCGCGCTCGGTTCCGGCGCGCGCGCCCACGAGGCCATGTCCGCCGGCGAGCGCGAGCCATTGTTTACCGTGGTGATTCTGCTCCTCATGGTGGGCGTGCTGCTGTGGGCCAATCTGGTGCTGGCAGGGGACATCGCGAGCTGGCTCGGCGCCCCACGCTGGCGGGGTATTGTCGTGGCCGCCGCAACCGGATGGGTGCTCGCGGCCTGGCGCGGAGCCCGTCGCATCCTCACCCCCCTGATGCTGCTCGCGCTCATTGCCGCGAGCGTGCCACTGGTGGAAGCGGCGCGCGCCGTGGGCGCTGGCCCCCTGCGGGCCTGGGATCGCGTGGCGAGTGTAGCCGCGTTCCGCTTCCCGGCGTCCAGCCCGTGGGTGACGGCCGGCCGGGACCTCACGATGGCGCGCGGCCGCGCGCCCATTGTCTTCGACGAGGAGCATCGCATCACCGCGCCGACGGGCGGCGTGCTGCGCGCGCGGACCGTGGACGGCAAGCGCGTGGCCGACATCGATTGGGAGCTGGGGCCCGGGCAGTCCGTCACGCTGCGCCCCGGGGACGAGATCGAGCGCGGCTCACCGCTCCGCCTCCGATTCGAAGCCGGCAAGCGTGTGCCGGGTGCGCCGATGTCGGGCGTCGCGTGGACCGAGGCGCGCTCACACGACTGGCCGCGGCGCGCCGCCTTGTTCTTCACCGTATTGACGGGAGCGATCGCCGTGCTGCGCTCGGGAGCGGTAGTTCGCCCCTCCCGCGCGGTGGGCGTGCTCGTCGGAGGCGGCCTCGTTCTGGGCTTTCTCTGGGCGCAGAGCTGGGCCGTCTACTCCGTGCTTGGGGCTCCCGATCTCTTCCTCGGTGGTGTCACCCCCGAGCGTCTCATCGAGCCGCCGGGGCTGGCGCTGGCCGGCACGACCGGGCGTCGGCTGCTCCAGGCTGCGCTCCTCGCCGCCGGCTTGGCGAGTTTTCTGGCCTCGAGCGTGGCGCTGCGCGAGCGGATCGGCGCGCTGGATCGCACCGGCGGCGGTGAGATCGGCTATGATCTCGGGCTCTGGGCGGGTGTGTTCGGCGTGGCGTCCGTCGCGAGCCTTTGGCCGGTGGACTCCTGGCGGCTCATCATGCTCGCGTTGGGCGGCGCCGCCTCCGCGCTCGTGCCCTCCACGCTCTGGCCCGCTCCGGCGGAGCGGCCCGCCGCGACCATGACGGCCGGCCTCGTGGGCCTCGGCATCTTCGCCGCGCTCGTGCTGGCCGCCGAGTTGCCCGGCGTCGGCAGCCTGGGCGCCGCGGTGCTCTCCTATCCGGCGGTCGTGGCCGTGCCTGCCGGCGCGTGCGTGCTCTGGGCCGCCCGGCGGAGCGCGCGGCGCTAGAATGCCCGCTCCATCCGCGGTCGGATCAGTGTGAGGGAGGCGCGCATCTTGATGCGGTTGCGGCCCTCGGCAGAGTCGCTGGCCGTCTTCACGCGCCCGTTGCTGACGTGCTGCGCGATCACTGCCCTGATCCATGCCGCGACGTACATGCTCATGGCGCTGCTCCCGATCCACCTGGTCCGCCTGGGCGGCACGAAGATGCAGGTCGGCATGCTGTTCTCGGTGTCGACGCTGATCTCCATGGTGCTGCGCCCCGTGGTGGGAGGCTGGATCGATCGCTTCGGCGTCCGACCGGTCATCCTGCCGGGCGTGCTCACGCTGGCGGCGACATCCCTCGCCTTTCATTTCGCGGCGACTCCGACTGGCGTGGTGGCGCTCATGGCGGGCCTCGGCGTGAGCAATGGGCTCATCTCCACCTCCGCGAGCGTGCTGGCGGCCCAGGTGACGGCGCCCGAGCGCCGGGGCGAGGCGCTGAGCGTCTACTATGTTGCGACCTCGCTGGGCTTCGCAGCAGGGGCGCCGACGGGATTCGCGCTGCTGGGCGTGGGCGGGATGCGGCTGAACTTTCTGGTCGTCACCGGCGCGGCCGTGCTGATGTCGGGCCTGGCGCTCTCGCTGCGCGGGCCGGAGAAGCCGGAAGCTGCTACGGCCGCGGCGCCCGGCTTCAGGCTGTGGAGCCGCGCGGCCTTGCCGGCGGCCGGCGCCCTCATCCTGACCATCATGGGCCACTCCTCCGTGTACGGCTTCCTGCCGCTCTACGCCATCGCCAATGGCGCCGGCCGTCACGTGGGCTGGTTCTTCACGTTGTTTTCGGTCTGGATCATCGTCTGCCGGCTCGTGCTGCGGCGGATCTCCGACCGTCTGGGCCGGACCCGCGTGCTCATCCCCGCCATGGGCGCCACCGCCGCCGGCTACCTGGTGCTGACCCAGCCCCCGACGGCTGCCTCGCTCGCGGTGGCGGCGGTGCTGCTGGCCACCGGCGGCTCAGTGCTCTATCCGACTCTGCTCGCCCTGGTGGTGGACCGCGCGCCCGCAAGGGAGCGAGGCCTGGCGGTTGGGACGCTGTCGGGCGCGTTTGATCTCGGGGTCGTCGTGGGCTCGCTGCTGCTCGGCCTCGTCGTCGAGCAGCTATCCTACGGGGCCGGCTTCGCCATGGCCGCCACCACAACGGTACTGGGGCTCCTGGCCTTCGTGGCCATGGAGCGGCGCCGGCTGAGGCCGGCCGTTTTACGGCAACCGTTCAGCGGGGTATGATTCAAGTCCATGGCGAATGACCGCATCGTGATCCGCGGGGCCCGGGAGCACAACCTCAAGTCCATCGACCTCGAGATCCCGCGGGACCAGCTGGTCGTGATCACGGGCCTATCGGGGTCGGGCAAGTCCTCGCTGGCCTTCGACACGATCTATGCCGAGGGGCAGCGGCGGTACGTCGAGTCGCTGTCCGCCTATGCCCGGCAGTTCCTCGAGCAGATGGAAAAGCCCGACGTGGACTCCATCGAGGGCCTGTCACCGGCCATCTCGATCGAGCAGAAGACGACCTCGAAGAATCCGCGGTCGACGGTGGGCACCGTCACCGAGATCTACGACTATCTGCGCGTGCTGTTCGCGCGGATCGGCGTGCCTCATTGCCCGCAGTGCGGCAGCGTGATCACCGCCCAGACCGTCCAGCAGATGGTCGACCGGGTCATGACGCTGCCGGCCGGCACCCGCCTGGTCGTTCTCGCGCCGGTTGTGCGCGGCCGCAAGGGAGAGTACCGCAAGCTCTTCTTCGACCTCCGCCGCCAGGGCTACGTGCGCGTCCGCGTCAACGGGCAGCTCCACGAGCTGGCCGAAGAGATCGAGCTGACCAGGACGAAGAAGCACACGATCGAGGTGATCGTGGACCGGCTCGTCGTCAAGGATACGCTCGGCACGCGGCTGGCCGACTCGCTCGAGACGGCGCTGCGACTGGCCGACGGGGTGGTGCAGGTCGAGGTGCCGGAAGGGCCGTCCTTCGTCTTCTCGGAGCGGCTGGCCTGCGTCGCGTGCGGGATCTCGTTCCCCGAAGTCTCGCCGCGCATGTTCTCGTTCAACAATCCCTACGGTGCCTGCGCGTCCTGCGGCGGCATCGGGACGCGCTACGAGATCGACCCAGAGCGCATCGTGCCCGACCCTGCCAAGTCATTGGCCGCGGGCGCCCTGGCTCCCTGGGCCGGTCAGCCGGGCTCGCTCTTCAAGCAGACGCTGCGCGTGCTGGCCAAGCGTCACCGGTTCAGCCTCGACACGGCATGGCTCATGCTGCCGAAAAAGACCCGTGATGTCATCCTCCACGGGGAAGGCGGCGGCGGCTTCGAGGGCGTCGTCAAGCTTCTCGAGCGGCGCTACAAGGAGACCTTGTCCGAGGACACGCGGCTCGAAGTGGAGCGGTTCATGACCGAGCGGGACTGCCCCGCCTGCAAGGGCTCCCGCCTCCGTCCCGAGACGCTCTCGGTCAAGATCGCGGGGCGGTCCATCGCCGACGTCGTCCGTTTTTCCATCAAGTCGGCCCGGCAGTTCTTCGACACCCTGAGCCTGTCCGACCGCGACATGCTCATCGCGCGCCGCGTGCTGAAGGAAATCCGGGAGCGGCTGGGCTTCCTCTCCCAGGTCGGCCTGGACTATCTCACGCTCGACCGGCCCGCGGCGACGCTCTCGGGCGGCGAGGGGCAGCGCATCCGGCTGGCGACCCAGATCGGCTCGAGCCTCGTGGGCGTGCTCTACATCCTGGACGAGCCCTCGATCGGCCTTCACCAGCGGGACAATTCCCGGCTGCTCGACACGCTCAAGCGCCTGCGCGATCTCGGCAATACCGTCCTCGTCGTCGAGCACGATGAGGAGACGATTCGCTCGGCCGATTATGTCGTGGACCTCGGGCCCGGGGCGGGGGAGCTGGGCGGCCACCTGGTGGCGGTGGGGACACCCGACGAGATCATGGCGAATCCGGCTTCGCTCACCGGCCAATTCCTGGCGGGTGTTCAGCGCATCGCGCTGCCGGCGGCGCGCCGGAAGCCCAATGGCAAATTCCTCACGATCCACAATCCGCGCGAGCACAACCTCAAGGGAATGGCCGTGAAGATCCCGCTGGGGACGTTCACGGCGGTGACGGGCGTGTCCGGGTCGGGCAAGTCCACGCTCGTCAACGACATCCTCTACCACGCGCTGGCCCAGATGCTCCACCGGGCGCAGGATCGGCCCGGCGCCCACGACCGCATCGAGGGTGCGCAGCATCTGGACAAGGTCATCGATATCGACCAGTCGCCGATCGGCCGCACGCCGCGCTCGAATCCGGCCACCTACACGGGCGTGTTCACCCTCATTCGCACGCTGATGGCGCGGACGCCGGATGCCCGCGTGCGTGGCTACCAGCCGGGGCGCTTCTCGTTCAATGTCAAAGGTGGCCGGTGCGAGGCCTGCCAGGGCGACGGGCTGGTGAAGATCGAGATGCATTTCCTCCCAGACGTCTACGTGACCTGCGAGGTCTGCAAGGGCAAGCGCTACAATCGCGAAACGCTCGAAGTCCATTACAAGGGGCGAAACATCGCTCAGATTCTCGACATGACGGTGGCCGAGGCGCTCGAGTTCTTCGAGCCCGTGCCGGCCATCAAGCAGAAGCTGCAGACGCTCCACGACGTGGGGCTCGACTACATCCGCCTCGGCCAGTCGGCCACCACGCTCTCGGGCGGCGAGGCCCAGCGGGTCAAGCTCGCGACCGAGCTGAGCCGCCGCGCCACAGGCCGCACACTCTATATCCTCGATGAGCCCACGACGGGCCTGCACTTCGCGGATATCCGCCGGCTCCTGGACGTGCTGAACCAGCTCGTGGACCAGGGCAATACCGTGGCGATCATCGAGCACAATATGGACGTGATCAAGACGGCCGACTGGATCATCGACCTGGGCCCCGAAGGCGGCAATGACGGCGGGCGGGTGATTGCCACCGGCACACCCGAGGACGTGGCCCGCCAGTCCGACAAGAGCTATACGGGCCAATTCCTCAAGAAGGTCCTCGCCCGGGCGCACCGATGATCTCGGAGCGCCGGACAAAGATCGTCTGCACCATCGGCCCATCCAGTGGCAGCCGGGCGGTGCTGGACCGCCTGGTCGCGGCCGGCATGGACGTGGCGCGGCTCAACTTCTCCCACGGCACCCACGAGGAGCACGCGCGGACGATCCGGCTGATCCGCGAGGGTGAGGCGCAGTGGGGCCGCCCCATCACGGTCCTTCAAGATTTGCAGGGCCCCAAGGTGCGGCTGGGCGCCTTCGTGGGCGGTCAGGCGACACTGGTCACGGGCGAGACGTTCACGCTCACGGCCAAGACGGTCAAGGGCACAGCTTCGCGCAGCTCGATCAATCATCCCGAGTTCCTGCACGAGCTCCGACCCGGCGATCAGGTCTGGATGGACGACGGCATGATCCAGCTCACCGTCGAAAAGGTCGAGGACGGCGAGGCCCAGTGCCGCATCACCTCGGGCGGGATGGTATCCGACCACAAGGGCGTCTCCCTGCCGCGATTGCCGCTGCCAGTCTCCAGCCTCACGCCCAAGGACCGCGAGGATCTCCGCTTCGGCATCGAGCACGGCGTGGACTATGTGGCTGTGTCGTTCGTGCGCTCGGCCGCCGACATCCAGGAGGTCCGCAAGTTCCTCCACGAGCACGGCGCCAATCTGCCGCTCGTGGCCAAGCTCGAGCGCGCGGAGGTCGTCGCCAATCTGCCGGGCATCCTGACTCTGGTCGACGCGGTGATGGTGGCCCGGGGCGACCTGGGGGTGGAGGTGCCGCTCGAGGAGATTCCGATCATCCAGAAAGACGTCATTCGCCAGGCGCGCCTCGGCAAGGTGCCGGTGATCGTGGCCACCCAGATGCTCGAGTCCATGGTCAGCCACACGCGGCCCACGCGGGCCGAGGTGAGCGATGTCGCCACCGCGATCTTCGACGGAGCCGACGCCATCATGCTCTCGGCGGAGACGGCCACAGGCCAGCACCCGGTGGAAACGGTCGAAGTGATGGCGCGCATCGCCGAGCGCGCGGAGCGCGCGATTCCGCCCACCATCACCCGGCGCCAGCGTCCCGAGGCCTACGGGTTCTCCGAGGCCGTCGCCGAAGCCGCCTGCCAGGCCGCGCGGCTGCTCCACGCCCGGGCCATCGTCGCGTTCACGCAGTCGGGCTTCACCGCGCGGCTCATCTCCCAGGACCGTCCGGACGTGCCCATCGTGGCGCTGACGCCGTTCGCCGAGGTCCAGCGGCGGCTGGGCCTGTTCTGGGGTGTCTCCTCCCGGCTGGTCCACAAGGTCGAGACCACAGACGAGATGATCGAGGAGATCGAGAGCGCGCTGCTGGCCGACGGGACCGTGCGGAACAATGACGTCCTGATCATCATCTCGGGCGCCCCCATGTGGGTGACGGGCACGACCAACCTGCTCAAATTCCATCGCGTCGGCGACAGGAGATAGCACACACCATGGCCTACGATCACGTGATCTACGCGGTGAAGGATGGAGTGGCGAGCCTCACGCTGAACCGGCCGGACGCCTACAATGCCCTCAACCTGGCGCTCGCGCGCGATCTCTTCCACGCGGCGCTCGAGGCCGACGAGGATCGCGCCGTCCGCTGCATCGTGATCACCGGGGCGGGGAAGGCCTTCTGCGCGGGCGGCGACGTGAAAGACTTCGCCGACAACCCGGAGCGCATCGGCATCCTGATCAAGGAGCTGACCACGTACCTCCACGGGGCGGTCTCGCGCCTCGCCCGCGCCCAGAAGCCCGTGATCATGGCCGTGAATGGCATCGCCGCGGGCGGCGGGATGAGCTTCGCGCTCTCGGGAGACCTGGTGGTGGCCGCCGAGTCCGCCAAGTTCACCATGGCGTACTCGAAAATCGCCGCCTCGCCGGACGGCTCCTCCTCCTATTTCCTGCCGCGCATGATCGGCCTGCGCCGGGGGCTCGAGCTTCACTACACGAACCGCGTGCTCTCGGCGAAAGACGCGATGGACTGGGGACTGGTCAATCGCGTCCATCCCGACGCCGAATTCCCGGGGGCGGTGAGCGCGCTCGCCCGCGAGCTCGCCGAGGGGCCGACGCTGGCCTTCGGCCGTGCCAAGCTGCTCTTCCACCAGTCCAGCCAGGAAAGCCTGGAGACCCAGATGGAGCTCGAGGCCCAGGCCATCGCGGCCAGCGGCCATACCGAAGACTTCCGCACTGGCGTGGTCGCCTTTGCCAAGAAGCAGCAGGCGACCTTCAGGGGGAGATGACCCAGTGGCGGCTCCGCGCCCGCGCCTCTTCTACCGCCCCGGCTGATCCTCCTGCGCCAAGACGAAGGAGCTCGTCTCGTCTTGGGGGATCGAGTTCGATCCCGTCAACGTGGACGCCGATCCGGGGGCGCTCGAGGAGCTGAAGGGGTTCGGGGTACCGCTCGTGCCCGCGGTGGCGGTGGGCAACCGCGTGGTGCATGGCTGGAATCCGCCGGCCTACGCGGCGCTGCTCGGCGTGGAGTACACGCCCCCCATCAAGCTCTCGCCCGCCGAGCTCGCGGCACGATTGGATCGCATTCTCATCTCGGCCGAGCGAGCCATCGCCCCCGTGCCCGAGCGCCACATGGGCTTCAAGCCACCCCAGCGCGACCGCAGCATCCGCGACCTGACCTATCATCTCTTCCGGCTGAGCCTGGCCTTCGTGGATGCCATGGACATGGGGAAGCTGCCCGAGGCCTGGTTCCAGGAGAAGGCGCCGGGCGATCTGCGCGAGGGCGCCGCGGTGGCCCGGTACGGTGCGCTGGTGCGCGGGCGGATCAGCGGGTGGTTCGAAGGCGCGGCGTCCGGTGAGTTCGAGCGGAAGATCGCCGTCTACTATGGCCCGCAATCGGGCCACGATCTGCTCGAGCGCACCACCTGGCATGCCGCCCAGCATCTTCGCCAGCTCTACGCGCTGCTGGAGGGCTTGGGCATCCCGCCCCGCGAGCCGCTGCCGTCCGCCGACTTCCAGGGATTGCCGCTGCCGGCCAGCCTCTGGTAGGTGACGGTTCTTCCTTCGAGGAGGAGATCCATGGTCCAGAAGTCCGTCGTGCTCACCGATCGCGCGCCGGCGCCATTCGCGGGCGCGCCGTATTCCCAGGCCATCCGTGTCGGCGACTTCGTGTTCGTATCTGGGCAGATTCCGCTCAAGCCGGGCTCGACCGACCTGGTGGGCACGACCATCGGCGAACAGACTGAGCAGGTGTTTGCGAATCTGAAGGCCATCCTCGAGGCGACGGGCAGCGGGCTCGACCGGCTGGTCAAGACCACCGTCTTTCTCGCCAACCTCAAGGACTTCGCCGAGATGAACGAGGTGTACAAACGCCACGCCGGCGCGATCCCTCCGGCGCGGTCCACCGTTCAGGTCGCCGCGCTACCAGCGGGCGCGCTCATCGAGATCGACGCCGTCGCCCATCTCTGACGTATCATTGCGGACACACTTGCACGGCACGCTCACCTTCGAATAGAGTCGCGACGTGGATGCCGAGACCCGCGCTTACCTCGATCAGGCCATTGGAGCCATGCGTCAGGACTTCGCCGGCCTGCGCGAAGAGTTCAGGGGTCTGCGTGGCGAGGTCACGGGCCTGCACGGCGAGGTCACGGGCCTGCACGGCGAGGTCACGGGCCTGCACGGCGAGGTCACGGGCCTGCACGGCGAGGTCGCCGACCTACGGGGTGAGGTCACCGAGCTGCACAGCGGGCTCACGGGCTTGCAGGGCGAGGTCGGGGGGCTGCGCGGCGGGTTCACTGGCCTTCGCGGCGAGCTCACCGATTTGCGGACCGAGGTCCGGGAAAGCGCGGTGGAAACGCGCCGCCACTTCGACGTCACCGCTGAGGCCCTCAGGCACGAGGTCCAGATTGTTGCCGAGGGCGTGGTCACGGCCAATGTCGCTATCGAGCGCCTCGGCACCGAGCTGAGGGCAGAGATGAACTCCCGATTTGCGGTTGTTGATGCCGCGTTTATCCAGGTTCGGCGCGACTTCGAAGACCTGCGCGCCCGTCTCTAATCACTTCGTCTCCCGCACCACCCTGAAGCCGTAGTCCGAGTAGCGGAGATCGGGCGGCAGCGAGGACCGGTGGGACACGGGGCTCCACGGGTCCTGATGCCGCCAGGCCCCGCCGCGCGAGACGCGCCGGCTGCCGTGGGCGGGGCCGCGGGGATTTCGCTCTGGCGATACGGTGTAGTAGCCTTCGTCCTCCCAGTCGAGACACCACTCGTGGCAGACGCCCGAGAGCGCCACGAGCCCCAGCGGATTGGCGGGCGTCTCCCCGGCGCGCGGCGGGTGATCGAAACCGCCGGCGGGGCGCTCATCGCCCCAGGGGAAGCGAGCGCCGTCCAGCCCGCCTCGCGCGGCCTTCTCCCACTCGGCCTCAGTCGGCAGCCGGAAGCGGCCACCCTCGGCCCTCGAAAGCCAATCGCAGAAGGTCCCGGCCTCGAACCAGTTCACTCCCACGACCGGCTGCTGGGGATCACTGAAGCGCGGGTCTTCCCACCAGGGCGGGGGAGCCGCGCCGGCCTCGTCCAGGAAGCGCGCATACTCGCGGTTGCCGACCGGGGCGCGGGCGATGGCGAAACCGTCGAGCCAGACTCGGTGGCGTGGCCGCTCGCCCGGGTGACCCTCCTCCCAGCCCATCCAGAACCACCCGGCAGGCACCTGCACCAGATCCATGCAGTCGAGTATAATCGTCGCCATTATGAACTTTGCCGAGCGCATGTCGCGGCTGGGAACGGAATCGGCGTTCGAGGTGCTGGCGCGGGCCAAGGCTCTCGAGCGGCAGGGCAAGGAGATCATCCATCTGGAAATCGGGGAGCCCGACTTCGATACCCCGGCGCATATCCGGGAGGCCGCTAAGCGCGCGCTCGACGGCGGGGCGACCCATTACGGGCCGGCCGCGGGATTGCCCGAGCTGCGCGAGGCCATCGCCAAGGACGTGGGGGCCACCCGCAATATCCCGGTGGCACCAGAAGAGATCGTGGTCACGCCGGGCGCCAAGCCCATCATGTACTTCGTGATCACGGCGCTGGTGAATCCCGGCGACGAGGTGATCTATCCCAATCCGGGCTTCCCCATCTATGAATCGGTCATCAACTTCGTGGGCGGCGTCGGCGTGCCCATCCCGCTCCGCGAGGAGAGCGGCTTCGGTTTCGACCTGGACCTGCTGGAGCGGAAGGCGTCGAAGAAGACCCGACTCATCGTGATCAACTCACCCCAGAATCCGACGGGCGGAGTGCTCGAGCCGGACCAGCTGGGCCGCATCGCCGAGGTGGCCCGGAAGTACCAGATCCCGGTGCTGGCCGACGAGATCTACAAGGCTTTCCTCTATGAAGGCGAGTTCGCCTCGATCACGCGCTTCCCCGGCATGAAGGACCTGGTGATTATCCTCGACGGCTTCTCCAAGTCCTTTGCCATGACGGGCTGGCGGCTGGGCTATGGCGTGATGCCCGTGCCACTGGCGGAGCATGTCGCGCGGCTTATGGTCAATTCCAACTCCTGCACGGCGTCCTTCACCCAGCTGGCCGGGATCGCCGCGCTACAGGGCGATCAGACGCCGGTGGCCGAGATGGTGGCCGAGTTCAAGCGCCGCCGGAACCTGATCGTGAACGGTCTCAACCAGCTGCCGGGAGTCTCCTGCCGCTCGCCCAAGGGCGCCTTCTATGTCTTTCCCAATGTCAAAGCGCTCAAGCGCCCTTCGGCCGAAGTCGCCGAGAGTATTCTGCAGGAGGCCGGTGTCGCCGTGCTGGGCGGCCAGGCCTTCGGAGAATACGGTGAAGGCTACCTGCGCCTCTCCTATGCCAACTCGGCCGAGAACATCCGGAAGGCGCTCGAGCGGATGAGGCCCGTGCTGGCCCGCCTGGCCGGTTAGCGATCGCAGTGCGGATGGTTGCCGGGTCAGCCGCGGGGGGATAAGGTGAGGTCAATGCGCCCGCGCTCGCTCACCGCGCTGTCGCTTGTCGCTGCCCTCACGGCCCTGGCCGCGCTCGCCCCTGCGAGCCCGCCCGATCCGACGTGGATCGCGGGCATGTACGACGGCGCCGACCTCGACGACGCGGTCGTGGCGGCGGCCGCCCTGGAGGCGGCGGGCAACGGGCCCGGCCCTGTCCTGACGCGCAGCCTGCCGCTCCTCGACTCGGTTCTGGGAGAGACGGTCGCCGCGGGCCCGTCGCGCTCGATTCGCCTCTCTCACGATCGGGCCCCTCCCGCCAGCTGAATCGTCGTCCCCGACGCGACCCCGGCAGCGCCGCGGGTCGCGCGTCGCAAACCACATTGAACAGGACAGCGGACGCCGGCGTCCGCTCGTCACGGGAGAAACGATCATGCTTGGATCGCAGGACATCTTGCTCGCGCTCGCACTGGGCGTCTTTTTCTTTGGCGCCAAGAAGCTGCCGGAGCTGTCACGCTCGGTGGGCCAGGCCATGAGCGAATTCAAGAAAGGCTTGTCCGCCGGCTCGCAGGAGCAGACACCACCGCCGCCGGCTCCCGCGTCGAAGCCCGAGCCCCCTGCAGGCTCGGGGACGAGTGAGAGCGCCCGCTAGATTGTGTCCCGCGGCGGCCCTGTGTACCATCGTGCGAGGCCTACCGACGTGGGCCGCGGCACACGGGAGGGGTCATGTCTTACGACGTCAAAGCGGTCAAGCAGCGGTGGGAGGGGCATGAAACGCCGCTGCGCTGGGGGCGCTATCCCATCGAGCATGAGCCCATCCGGCGGCACTGCCACATGCTCGACGATACCAATCCGCTCTTCATCGACGACGGCCACTGCCCGCCCGTCATGGTCGATTTCTTCGCGTCGCAGGGCCCGTGGCCGCCGGGCGACTACGACATCCTGGGGCTGATCCGCCAGATCCCCACTCCGGGCGATCGCCTCATCAATCTCAATCAGGAATTCGAGTGGTTCCTGCCGGTGCGCGTCGGCGACCGGCTCGGCGCGCGTCACCGCGTCGCGGCCATTCACCAGCGCGGAACCAAGCTCGATCCGCTGTCGGTCTGGATCCGGACCGAGACGACCATCGTGAATGAGCGCGAGGAGGTCGTGGCCGTGCGGACCAACCAGATCCTGGTGCACCGCACGCCCGAGGAGATCGCCGCCGGGACGAGCCGGGCATGAGCGGCGCGCCCGGGCGCTTCTGGGAGGATGTGCAGGAGGGCGAGGAGCTCAAGGGCTTCTCGCTCGAGCTGACCATGACCCGGATGGTTCTCCAGGTGTCAGGCACGCAGGATTTCTACCCCATCCATCACGACGCGGCCTTCGCGCGCGCGGCAGGGCACGAGGATATCTTCATCAATACCGCCTTCATCCGCGGCTGCCTCTGCCGCCTGCTCACCGACTGGATGGGGCGCGCCGGCTTCCTCAAGGCGCTGGGCTTTCAGATGCGCCGGCCCAATCTGCTCGGGGAGACCATCGCCGTGCGGGGACGGGTCACGAAGAAACAGTTAGGCGGGCGCGTGGAGCTCGAGGTCTGGATCGAGAATGCCCGCGACACCGTGATCACCGTGCCGGGGAGCGCCACCGTCGTCCTGCCGTCCCGCGGCTGAGGCCGCCGTGCCCACCGTCGCCGAGCTGCTCATCGAGGGATTGCGCCGGGCGGAGGTCCCGCGGCTCTTCGGCGTGCCCGGCGGCGGCTCAAACCTCGAGCTGCTCGAAGCGGCGCGCGAGCAGGAGCTGCCCTTCGTCCTCTGCCATCTCGAGTGGTCGGCCTGCATCATGGCGGCGGTGACCGGCGAGCTCACGGGCCGTCCCGGGGCGGCGCTGGCCACGCTCGGGCCCGGCGTGACGGCGAGCGCCACGGGGCTGGCCCAGGCCATGCTTGATCGCGCGCCGATGATCTTCCTGAGCGACCGCCACCCCGACGCCGCTCTCGAGTTCACCACCCACCAGCGCCTGGATCACGCCGCGCTGCTCGGCCCGATCGTCAAGAGCAGCATGAGCGTCACTGCCGAATCGGCCGGCGACTGCATTGCCCACGCGGTCCAGCTGGCGCTCAAGGAGCCGCGAGGGCCGGTGCACCTGGATGTGCCCGCGGATGTGGCGGGTAGCGAGGCGCTCCGGCAGCCCCCCAGCTTGGTGCCGCCGCCGGCTGCCGCGCCCGACGCGGAGGCGGTGGAGCGCGCAGCCCAGATGATCTTGCGGGCCCGCCGGCCGGTCGTGCTGGCGGGGCTCCAATGCCGACCCTGCGACTCCAAGTGGCTGCGCGCGTTCTGCGAGGCGGTGCCCGCGCCGGTGCTCACCACCTACAAGGCCAAGGGCGCCATTCCGGACCCTCATCCGTTGTCGCTGGGCGTGTTCACCGGCGGCATGCTCGAAGAGCCGGTGGTGCGCCGGGCCGATCTCATCATCGGCTTTGGTCTCGACACCGTCGAGCTCATCCCGCGGCGCTGGCCCTATACGGTGCCCGTGCTCAATCTCACCCGTTGCGCCTCCAGCGAGCCGGGGCTCGCCGCGCAGGGCGGCGGCGCCTACTTCACTCCAGCGCTCGAGGTGGTCGGCGATCTGGGGATGATCCTCGAGGAGTTGGCTCCGCGATTGGTCCGCCGCGACATGACCGCCGACTGGGATGTGGCCGAGATCGACCGGTTGCGGCGCGAGCGGCTCGCGGCTCTCGCCGTCCCGGTGCCGGGTCTGGCGCCCCATCGGGTGGTTCAGCTCGCGCGCGAGCTCACGCCGGCCGGGGGCATTGCCACCGTGGATGCCGGCGCCCACATGTTCCCGGCCACCGCGTACTGGGATGCGGTGGATCTGGGCGAGTGCCTGATCTCCAACGGCCTGGCGACGATGGGCTTCGCCCTGCCGGCGGCCATCGCTGCCCAGCTGGTGCATCCCGACCGCCGTATCGTGTGCTTCACCGGTGACGGCGGCCTGATGATGGTGGCCGCGGAGCTCGAGACGGCGGCGCGGCTCCGGCTGCCCATCACCATCGTGGTCTTCAATGACGGCGCGCTTTCGCTCATCCAGATCAAGCAGGAGCAGCGGGGCTTCGAGGGAGTCAGCCTGCGGTACGCGGGCCCGGACCTCGGAGCGCTCGCGCGGGCATTCGGCCTTCGTACCTTCGTGGCTGAGGACGAGGCGGCGTTTCGGTCCGCGCTCATCGGGGCCCAGGCCGTTCAGGGACCGACGTTGATCGACGCGCGTATCGATGCCTCGGGCTACCGCCGCACGCTCGAGATCGTCCGCGGGACGCCCCGCGCCTAAGGCGTGGCCGCCAGGCTGTCGGCGGAGCGTCGGAGATTCCTGCTGCGGGCGATCCCGCCCATCGCGGTGGGAGTCGGCCTGGCATTGCTTCCCGTGCCGGCCGGGCTCTCGCCGAAGGCGTGGTACTACTTCGCCCTCTTCGCTGCGGTGATCGCGGGCATCATCGCCGAACCGCTGCCGCCCCCGGTCATCGGTCTCACGGGCGTGCTGGTCGCCGCGATGGCTGGCCTGGTCTACGAGAATCCGACCCAGGCCATCAATTGGGCGCTCAGCGGATTTTCGAACAACCTGGCCTGGCTCATCTTCGCCGCCATCGTCATCGCCTCTGGATACGAGAAGACCGGCCTGGGCAGGCGGATCGCCCTCTGGCTCATCAAGCTCATCGGAGGGCGAACCCTCGGACTGGGCTACTCGATCGCGCTCGCCGATCTCGCGATCGCGCCATTCACGCCGTCGAACACCGCGCGCAGCGCGGGTACGATCTATCCGGTCATCCGCAATATCCCCGAGCTCTACGGCTCCCGGCCGGGCCCGACGGGCCGGCGCATGGGCGCCTACCTGATGTACAACGCCCTGGCTGCCAGCTGTGTGACGAGCAGCATGTTTCCGACAGCCTTCGCCGCCAACCTCCTGGCCGTGGGGCTGGTCGGGCAGGCGCTCGGCATCTCCATCTCATGGCGGGAGTGGCTGGTCGGTTTCCTTCCCGTGGGGCTGATGCTGCTGCTGCTCCTGCCGCTCCTCCTCTACGTGATCTACCCGCCGGAGATCAAGCGGGTCCCGGATGCGCAGCGCTGGGCGTCCGACGAGCTGGACAAGATGGGGCGAATGAGCCCCATGGAGACAATGATGCTCGCCGGCATCATCTTCGTCGTCACACTGTGGATCGCCGGCAATCGGTATACCGACGCCACCACGGCCGCTATCCTGGGCGTCGTGCTGCTCGTCGCCCGGAGCGTGGTGTCCTGGGACGACGTCCTGGGGAACAGGCAGGCGTGGAGCGTCCTCATCTGGTTCTCGACGCTGGTGACGCTGGCGGGCGGGCTCGTGCAGGTGCGGTTCGTGGACTGGATCGCGGCCGGGCTGCACCCTCACTTCTCGAGCGTACGGCTGAGCGTCGCCATCGTGATCCTGATCAGCGTCTTCTACTTCCTGCATTATCTGTTCGCGACGGTGTCGGGACACGCCACGGCGCTGCTGCCGGCGTTTCTTGCGCTCGCGGTCGGGATGCCGGACCTGCCGCCGAAAGCCTGGGCGCTCCTGCTCTGCTATTCGCTCGGCCTGATGGGAATTCTCACGCCGTACGCGACCGGGGCGGCGGCGATCTACTATAACAGCGGCTACATCAGCCACCGTGACTTCTGGCTGTACGGTCTGGTGCTGGGAGTGATCTTTCTCTCCGTCTATCTCATGCTCGGCGTCCCATGGCTGCTGTGGCGGGGGGTCTGAGCCGAGGGTATAATCCGCTCATGGGTTTCCTCACCGCGCAGGACGAGGCGGCAGTCAAAAAGGAGTTCGAGCGCATCGGTGGACCGGTGAAGCTCACGGTGTTCGCCTCGGAGCTGGGGGGTGAGCACAACACGCAGACGGTGGCGCTGATCCGCGAGGTCGCGGCGCTCTCCGACCGGCTGTCCGTGGCCGTCCTCAACCCGCATATCGAGACCGAGCAGGCAAAGGCCTACGGCATCGACGTCGCCCCGGCGGTAATCGTCGAGGGCGCGCGCGATTACGGCATTCGCTTTCTCGGCGTTCCGGCGGGCTACGAGTTCTCCAACCTCATCGATTCCATCGTGGCGGCCTCGACCGGCGAGACCGCCCTCAGCGCGGAGACCAAGACGGCGCTCGCGGGACTCACCGCGGACGTCACCATCAAGGTCTTTACCACTCCCACCTGACCGCACTGCCCCCGGGCCGTGCGCCTGGCGCAGCATATGGCGATCGCCTCCGAGCGGGTTCGGGCGGAATGTATCGAGGTGACCGAATTCCCCGAATTGGCCCAGCGCTATTCGGTGATGGCCGTGCCCAAGATCGTCATCAACGACAAGCTGGGCTTCGAGGGAGCCGTTCCCGAAAAGGACTTCCTGGGCGCGGTGCTCCAGGCCGTGGATGGCAAGGCCCCCGGGCCTCACGGGACACCCACATGACCGAAGGCGCATGGATCTTTGTCGGGGCGATCGTCGGGTGGCTCGTGCTCATGCGCTGGGTCCTACCGCGCTTCGGCGTCAAGACGTGAGCGTCGCCCGTCTCGTGCTCCCGTGAGGAGCCCCGGGCCGACAAGGATCAGCCGCGCGTCTAGCCGGTCAGCGTGGACCGGCGCCTCCTGAGACGCGTGCTGGTTCCTGATCTCTCCGTCGCGCGCCTCTGCCTGTCCGTTGCGTTCATCTACGCGTCGCTCGCGCTCCTGGCGTGGCTCTTCGCGGACCGGATGATCTTCCTCGCTCCGGCCGCGCAATACGAAGATGACCGCAGCATCCTGAAGCTTCAAACGGCGGCGGGCGAGCGGATCTCGGCCCTCTACCTTGCGAACTCGCGCGCGGATTACACCATCCTCTACAGCCACGGCAACGCGGAGGACCTGGGCGTCATCCGGCCCATCCTGCCGGCGTTGCGCGATCTGGGCTTTGCCGTCCTCGCCTACGACTACCGCGGCTACGGCACGAGCGAGGGCCGAGCCTCCGAGCGCGCGTCGTATCAGGACATCGACGCCGCCTACGAGTACCTGACGCGGCAGCTGGGGTTGCCCCCTCAGCGCATCATCCTTTACGGCCGCTCGGTGGGCGCCGGGCCGGCGGTGGACCTGGCGGCGCGGCAGCCGGTTGGAGGTCTCGTCCTGGAATCGCCGTTCACCGCAGCCTTCCGCGTGCTCACGCGCGTGCCGCTGCTGCCCTTCGACAAGTTCCGAAATCTGGCCAAGATTACGCGCGTCGGCTGCCCGGTGCTCGTGATGCACGGATTGGCGGATGACGTGGTGCCGGTTGCCCATGGGCAGCGGCTCTTCGCGGCCGCGCGCGAGCCGAAGCAGGCGCTCTGGGTGCCGGGCGCCGGGCACAACGACTTCATGTGGGTCGCCGGCGGCCGCTGGGCCCAGGCGCTGCGCGAGTTCGCGTCGCTGTTGCGGCAGAGCCAGCCCGCGGTGGGAGCCTGACGATGGCGACCGCGCTGCTCTTCGTGTACGGCACGCTGATGCGCGGGTTCCCGCTCCACCGCCTGCTCGAAGGCCACGCCGAGTATGTGGGACCGGCGCAGGTGACGGCCCGGCTCCTCGACCTCGGCGCCTATCCGGCCGCCGTTCGCGACAGAGACGGGATCGTCCACGGTGAGGTGTACAGGGTGAAAGACGAGGCGCTCTGGTTATCGCTGGACTCGGCCGAGGGGCCCCAGTATCATCGCGAACAGGTCACGTTCCGGAGCGCGACGGGGCGCGAGGCCACCGCCTTTATCTACTGGTACACGGGCCCCCGGGGCCGTGGGATTCCGATTCCCGGCGGCGACTACCGGGCCCATTCGCCCGCCCGCTCCATCCACACCTAGCTCCCGAGGAGGCAACCGATGCCGCTCGAGCCAGCCGCGCTCATCAAGGACGACCAGGAGCATCTGATCCATCCGCTGCATCATCCGAGCGAGCACCTCGAGCCCATGGTCTACGTCCGCGGCCGCGGCGCCGTCATCACCGATATCCAGGGGCGGGAGTACCTCGACGGCCTGTCGGGACTCTGGAACGTCAACGTAGGGCATGGCCGCGAGGAGCTGGCCAAGGCCGCGGCCGAGCAGATGAAGGAGCTGGCGTACTACTCGGGCTACGCGGGCTCGTCCAACGTGCCGGCCATCCAGCTCGCGTCGAAGTTGATCGCGCTCGCCTATGCGAACATGCAGGCGGTGTTCTTCACGTCGGGCGGCGCCGAGTCCAACGAGTCCGCCTTCAAGACGGCGCGATTCTACTGGAAGGCCACGGGTAAGCCCGACAAGGTGAAGGTCATCTCGCGCAGTCTCGCCTATCACGGCGTGACGCTGCAGGCCATGACGGCCACGGGGATGGCGCCCTACTGGAAGATGTTCGAGCCGCGCGTGCCCAATTTCATCCACATCCCGACCTGCTATCCCTATCGCCAGGAGGGCGGCAAGCCCGGCGAGAGCGCGGGGCAGACCGCCGCGCGCCTGCTCGAAGAAGCCATTCAGCGCGAGGGCGCGGATACGGTGGCGGCCTTCATCGCCGAGCCCATCCACGGCGGCGGGGGCGTGATCTATCCGACCGACGATTATTTCCCGCTGGTGCGCCAGGTCTGCGACCGCCATCAGGTGCTCTTCATCGCCGACGAAGTGATCACGGGCTTCTGCCGCACCGGGAAATGGTTCGCGCTCGAGCACTGGAAGACACAGCCCGACATCCTGTCGTTCGCGAAGGGAGTCTCGTCCGGGTATCTCCCGCTGGGCGGCATCATGGTTTCCAAAGCGATCAAGGACGCCATGGACTCGGTCAAGCCCGACGATCGCTGGATGCACGCCTATACCTACTCGGGCCATCCGACATGCTGCGCCGTGGGACTCAAGAACGTCGAGATCATGGAGCGCGAGCGGCTCTGGGAGCGCGCGGCGGCCCTGGGGAAGCGGCTGCACGACAATCTCCATTCGACCTTCGACGACCATCCGCGCGTGGGCGACATCCGCGCGGGTAAGGGCCTGCTCGCCGCCATCGAGCTCGTCGAGGACCGGGCGACGAAGAAATCCTATGCCGCCGACAAGAAGGTCGGGCCGCGCCTCATGCAGGAGATGACGAAGCGCGGCGTGGTCACGCGCGCCCGCCAGGAGCACGTCTTCTTCGCGCCGCCGCTGGTGATCAGCGAGGATCAGCTCGACCGCCTGGTGTCGGTGACCCGCGATGCGCTGAAGGCCGTTACCGGCGCCTGATACCGGTCCCTCTCGCCGTGGGAGTCGGTGGGGGGCGAAAGCGGGTTGAGACATGGCGCAGGCCGTGCTGATCTACGACGGGACATGCGGCTTTTGCCAGGGGGGCGTGTCGTGGATCGCCCGACGGGCGGTGCGGGGGGAGTTCGAGTTCCTGCCCTGCCAGGCCGGCGAGCGCCGCGCGCGATTCCCGTGGATGGAGGAGCGGGCATGCCTGGAGGCGATGCAGCTCGTCCTGCCCGACGGGCGGGTGCTGGCCGGTGACGCTGCGATCCCGGAAATTTTCGGCCGCCTCAAGGGCTGGCGCTGGCTCGCCCCGCTCTTTCGGGCGCCCGGCATGAGTCTTCTTGCTCCGCGCGTCTATGGCTGGGTGGCCCGTCATCGTTATCAGATCTCCTGCATGCTGGGCCGCCGTCGTGGCTGATCTCACCGGCCGGGTGGCTATCGTCACCGGCGCCTCCTCCGGCATCGGCGAGGCGACGGCGCGACTCATGGCCCGGGCGGGCATGCGCGTGGCCCTCTGCGCGCGGCGCAAAGACCGGCTGGAGAAGCTGGGCGCCGAGATCCGCTCAGCGGGCGGGGACGTTTCGCTGCATCCGCTCGATGTCACCGACGCCACGGGGCTGCGCTGGATGGTCGACGAGGTGGCCCGCCAATGGGGCCGGATCGACATCCTCGTCAACAATGCGGGGCGCGGGCTCGCCGCCACCTTCGAGCAGACGACGGCGGAGGAATTCCGCGCCCTGCTGGAGCTGAACGTCCTGGCCGTATTCAACGCCACCCAGGCGGTCCTGCCCATCATGCGGCGCCAGGGGCGCGGTCATATCATCAATGTCTCGTCGATGGTGGGGCGCCGGGGCGTGCCCTATCGCGCCGCGTATAGCGCCACCAAGTTCGCCCTGGGCGGGCTGAGCGAAACGCTGCGCGTGGAGCTCACCGGCACCGGGATCACGGTGAGCCTCGTCTATCCCATCGGAACCCTCACGGAATTCCACGAGGCGGAGCCTCAGAAGATTCCCTGGCGGCAGGTCGGGCCGATGCAGACGGCGGAGCGGGTGGCGCGGGCCATCCTGCGTTGTGCGCGCCGGCCGCGGCCCGAAGTGTATCCCTATTGGCCCGCGCGCATCCTCGCGCTGCTCAGTGTGGTGGCGCCGGGGCTGGTGGATCTGGGGATGCGACGGGTGCTTCGCTAGCCCTCACCCTGGCCCTCTCCCCAGAGGGGAGAGGGAAGAGCCGGGGCGTCAGCGCGTTCGGACGTTCCGGATCGTCGCATAGAGCATAAGGTCGTAGACGATCTTGAGCCCACCGCCCAGGAAGAATGGCGCGGCCAGCGAGAGCCCCTGCATGAGCCAGCCCGTGAGCGCCGGGCTCACGGCCTGGGCGAAGGTCCGGCTCGTATTGGTCAGGCTCGCCGCGCGCTCCCGCTCATGATCTTCCACCGCCAGCATGAGGAAGGTCTGCCGCGTCGGCACGTCCATCTGCGAGAGGAGGTGCCGCGCCAAGAGCAGCGCCACCGCCACCGCCGCCGTCGGCGCCAGGGCGATCCCGATGAGGAGCCCATTGGAGATCAGGTGGGAGAAGACCATGGTGTTGACCAGCCCCAGCATCGGCGCGGCGCGCGCGGCGATAAGCAGGGAAAGGCCGGAGAGGATCTGAACGCCGAAGAACACCCACCCGAGCGTGGCCAGGTCGAGGCCGAAGTGGGTGTAGAGGTAGTAGGCGATGAGGCTCTGGGCGATGAAGCCGCCGGCGAAGGAGTCCAGGGCAAAGAGCGCTGCCAGACGCCGAACCAGCGGTCGGGACGGCCCCGCGGGCCTTGCGCCCGCCGCGACGCGAGCCGGCGCCGGGGTGAGCGCCAGGTACATGATCACTTGCGCCACGCCGCTCAAGAGAAAGACGGCGAAGAGCGACTGCGGCGCCGCATGGGTCCACCCGATCGCCGCCGCCCCGAGCCCTGCCGCCACATAGCCGGCCAGGTTGTAGAGGCTGAGAACTGCGGTTAGGCGCTCGCGTGCCGCGGTGCGGGTGATCACGACCTGCTCGAGGGTGAGGAATGGGCCGGTTTCTCCGGTGCCCACCGCCAAATTACCGAGCATCGCCGCCAGCACCACGAGCCAAGGCTGATGGGTGGAAAGGAAAAGCGCGGCGGCCGCGACGATACAGCCGGACTGGGCGGCCAGCGCCACGCGCGGGCCCCAGCGCTCGGCCGGGCGGCGCACGGCATAGGTCATCGCGGCGCTGGCCAGCAGCGTCAGCGTCAGCGCGGCGCCGATGCCGCGCGCATCCATCCCGAGCCCGGCCAGATGCACCGGCAGGAGCACGCCGAGGAAGCCATAGCAGAATGTCCGCGTGGCCTTCGCCCCGAGAACAAGACGGGCATTACGCTCCACGCCGGACTCTGTCCTGGCAATAGGCGTAGAGGGCGTCGTAGACCGGGAACTGTCGGGCCATGTTCTCGTAATCGTCGCGGCTGATCTCGCGGAAGCCGCTCGCCACCGCGTAGAGTCCCCAGGCTTCCTTCGCCATGTCGCGAGCATCGGTATCGGCGCCCCGCACGATCGTCGCCAGCGCCCGGAGCGCGGGGTCGGTGAGCTTGTAGGTGTGGAGGAAGGCGTCGAACGAGCACTGATCGCCGTGGTGGCCGAGCTCGACGTCCGGCACGTCGAACGGGATCGCGCTTTCGCGCCGCGCCGTCTCCGCGACCTGATCCTCCGGCACGAACAGGAACTCGGCCCCCGAATCGATGAAACGCTGGATCAGCCAGGGGCAGGCGATGCGGTCGACGCGGGCCTTGCGGCGGGTCACCCATTTCATGGCTTGGCCACCTCCTCGAGCAGGCGCTCCAGCCGTGCCCGAATCGCCTGCCGGGCGGCCGGCAGGCCGTCGCTCACGGCGGGGATGTCATTCCATTGCTCGATGGGCACTCCGGGCACCGCGACGGCGCTGAGGTCACAGCCGAAGGCGACGACGCGCGAGGCGCCGGCGACGTCTTCGCGGCTCACCGGGCGCGGGGTGTGGCCGTCGAGGTCCACGCCGTCGTCGCGCAGCGCCCGGACCACTGCGGGGGCGACCTCTGGACCCGGTTCGGTGCCGGCGGAGGTGGCGCGGATGGCGATCCCGCGCTCGGCTGCGAGACGGCGGCAGTCCGCGGCAGCCAGCACGCTCTTGGCCGCGCCGTGAAGACAGACGAACAAGATGGTGTGTTCCATTGGTCAGCTCCCTGAGTATTGGAATTGCCTGAATTCAGTGACGCTGTCGGCCTTGGACCAGATCCCAACCGCGCCCGCCATCGTAAACGTCTCGTCGCGCACGACGAACAGCCGGCGGCCGTCGAAGGTGACCGCGGAATCGGAGCCGGAGAAATCCACTTGCAGCGTGTGCCAGGTCCCGGCCGCCACAGGCACCTTCATCCCGTAGATCCCGCGCGGCGCTCCCAGCGGGGTGAGAGCGGTGCGTCGGCCCCCGACGACCTTATAGGCGACCACGTTGTCCTCCAGCGCATTGCCGCGGGCGACATAGTAATTATTGGTGTCCTGCCATCGCCACACCACGCCGCCCGCGCGGTCCTCGCGGCCCTCCACGAGCTTGAAGCGCACCGCGACGGAGCCGTCGCGAATCGATGCTCCCTTGAGCACGGCCCAGCCAAAGGTTGCCCCGCCATGGTAGGAGAGCGTGGCGCCCGCGTGAGTCCAGCGGGCGGTGCCGCGGCCGGTGGCGCCCATGAGCCAGTCGCCTGCTGTCTGGGCCGTCGCCAGCCCGGCGATCATGAAGAGCGCTCCCGGTAGAAGAAAGAAGCGCATGGTCAGCCTCTCAGCCAGAAGATCCAGATTCCCGCGGCGCCGGCGGCGGCGATCAGGATCGGCTCGGGGACCTTGAACCGCCAGAGCAGGCCGAATGCCGCCAGGGCGACGAGGATCGTCGGCAGGTCGAATACGGCCCGTCGCCCGAGCACGAAACAGGCGCCCGCGATGGCTCCGGCGGCGGCGGCCGTCACACCCTTCACGAAGGCTTTGACTTGAGGGTTGTCGCTGAAGCGGTCGAACCACGGGTAGGGAATCACGACGAACAGGTAGACCGGCAGGAAGACGCCGATCCCCGCCATGGTCGCTCCCGCGAAGCCGGCCACCAGATAGCCGATGAATGCCACCGTGATCACCACGGGGCCGGGCGTGAGCATGGCCACCGCCACCGCGTCGACGAACTGCTTGTCATTGAGCCAGTGATGCTCCTGGACCACGCCGCCATAGAGGAAGGGCACGATGGCGAGGCCGCTGCCGAAGACGAAGGCGCCCGCCTTCGTGAAGAACCAGAGGATCTGGGCCAGCAGCCCCGGCGTCGCCGGCCCGCCCAGCCCCGTGAGCCAGAGCGCGGGCAGGGCGAGGCTGAGCGGGGTCCTGGGGGAACCGGTCCAGGCCAAGAGCCGCTTGGGGGGCGCCTCGATGGCCAGCACGATCACCCCGCAGAGGACGAAGAGCGTGGCGATCTCGGACTCGGTCCACGCGGTGACCACGGCCATCACGGCCGAGACGGTCCAGAGCAGCCTGTCCTTACCGAGCGTCATGCGGCAGAGCTTCCAGGCCGAGCGCACGATGATGCCGATCACGCAGGCGCCTACGCCGTAAAATGCGGCCTGCATCCAGGAGAGCCCGCCGTAAGTCACATAGAGAACGCCGAGCGCCACGGTCATGAGGAACGACGGCAGAATGAACACGAGGCCGATCAGCGTCGCGCCGGCGACCCGGCCGTGGACATACCCCAAGCAGATGGCGAGCTGGGCCGCCAGCGGGCCGGGCGCGAGCTGAGAGAGGGCGAGTCCCTTAAGATACTCCTGCTTGGTGAACCAGCGCCGGCGCTCGACCAGGTCGCGCTGCATATAGCCGATCAGCGCCACGGGCCCGCCGAACCCCAGGCTGCCCAGATAGAGAAAGTAGCGCACCAGCCCCCAGGTGGTCCGGCCTTCGGTCATGGCTTCTCTCCCATCGTGCCGTGCCGCCCGTCGAACAGGGTGATCGTCAGGCCCTCGGGATTGATCGCACCTCTCATGCCTTGCCCTGGGTCAGTGCCCGCTCGCCACCCGAGGCGTACCACGCCGACAGGCCGCCTCGGACGTACCGCGCGTCGAAGCCGCGCTCCCGCAGAGCCGCCGTGACGGCACAGCCCACGTTGAAGCCGTACGCGCAGTAGACCGCCACGGGAGCGTCGGTCGAGAGCTCTTCGGCCCATTCGTCGACCCGCTCCGGGTCCCGGTAGGTCGCGCCCCGCATCATGTCCGAGGACCTTGAAAAGTGGAATTGCGGCCGGGCGTCGATCACCTGGATCCGCTCGCCGCCCGCGAGCTCGGCCGCCAGCTCCTCGACGGAGATCGAGGGCACGGTGTCGCTGGACGAGCTCCCGCGCAAGGACGTTCGGTCCCCGGTAGCTTGCATCAATCGATTCGCCACGGCCGTCCAGTCGATATTCCGGATGAAGGCATCGATATAGGCCGTCGCGTTGGCGCCGAACTCGCGGTGGTATGCGTGCTCGTACATGTCGAGCGCGAGCAGGGGAACGGCGTCCATCATCGCCTGGGAGTGATCGAAGGCGATTTGGTTGTAGAGCCTCCCGTCCCGGCGCGAATAGCTCAGCAGGGCCCAGCCGGAGCCGCCGGTCAAGGCCTGGGCGATGGCGACGAACTCCCGCCGCCATGCCGCGACGCTGCCGAACTGCTGCTCCAGCGCCGCCGTCACGGGCTCCGCGATCTTCGTGCCCCTGCCCGAACCGGTGAAGAGGACCCCGCCGTCACCACCCAGGCTGCCGAAATACACCTCGTGAAGGGCGACTGAGCCCATGGCCGCGAGCTCCTCCCGCTTCAACTCCCGGATGTCGAGGCCGGGCGCCGCCGCCAGATCGAGCGTCGCGAGCCGATCGCGAATCGCATTCAGGGTCCGTACCGCGGCCCCGTAGTGGTCCTCGTAGTGGCTGACGATGAGGCGGTCTGACAGCCCATTGAGCGTCCAGGGCTTGCACGGAATCGGAGCGATGTGCTCTCTCATGCGAGTTCTCCTTGTCATGGTTTCTCTCCGATCGTGGTGTACAGCCCGTCGAAGAGGGTCATCCCATACGCCAGCGCTTCGTGATCGTCCTTGATGGCGGCGAGCACCCCGCGCAGCGCCAGATCGATGCCGCGCGCCTCGTCGCGCAGGTATTTCTGATCGCGCAGATCCGCCTCGTGGACGATCTCGGCGATGGCCGCGAGCTTGCGGTCGCGCAGTCCCGACCGGCGCAGCAGGGTCTCGAACGTGCAATCGTCGCCGTGATGGCCGAACTCCGCCCCCGCCACGTCGAAGGGAATGGCATCGGCCGGTATCTCCTCGGCGGGGGCGAAGCGGAATTCGGCGCCGGGATCGATGAAACGCTTGATGAGCCAGGCCGAGGCGATGCGGTCGACGTGGGGACGGGGCCGCGTCGCCCAGCGTCGGCCCCTGAGCTCCGCGAGATTCAGCGCAGCCGCAGACTCGCGGGGCCGGTCCCGGGGCGGCGCCAGGCGCATCTCCACGGTCTCGCGGGCACGCTGGGCCTCGACCTTGGCCGGGGCGTCGAAGAAATCGATGTCGGCGAGCCGATCCATCTCACGGCCGAGCCGGCTCAGCTCGTCGGCGAGACGGGGCCGGCGGCCCTTGAGCAAGCGGCGATAGCGCTCGGCCAGCGCGGTGTAGTCGGCGTTGCGCGCGTCCTGGAAGAGGCGGATCACATTCGCCTGCTTCATGTTCTCGATACGGTCCACCTTGAGCAGGGTGGCCTCGCCGCCGTCTTTCTGAATCTCCTGGGCGAGCCACTGGAACTGTTCATAGCGGTCGGGCGAGAACGGCAGCAGATACGCGGAGCTCTTGACCGGCACCGCGCCCAGGGCACGCAGCCGGCGCCATGCGCGCACGCGAAGGCTCGACGGCCGCGGCGGCAGACTCACTAATAGGAGGAGCCAAGCCTGCAACATATGTTGCAAGACTAGGCTCGATGTTTCAGGGCGTCAAGCGGAATCTTCGGCCCCGGCATTGACGCTCGGCTCCTCATGTGTTTAGTATATGAAGACCCAAGGAGGAACAGTCATGAATCCGCTGGAGCATTTGCTGGAAGACGAATTGAACCGCCTCGTGGACCGCCTCGCCGTCACCATCCATCCAGGGACAGTGAGCGTCACGGCGGGCGAGCGCCCGGAGTTGCGGAGACGGATCGAAGAGGCCGAGTCGCGGCTGGCGGAGCTGCGCCAAGGATTGCTCGAGCGTTACGGGGAGTGGAAGCAGCTGATCGAGGAGTGCGAGGACCTCTGGGCCGTGGCCGAGCTGGAGAGCGACGGCCCGTCGGCCCGGCCGATCAGAGCGCGCCGCGCGGCTTGACTGCTCAGCAGCCGCCGAGGAGTCGCGCGATCCAGCCGGCCTTCGGCGCATCCCGGGGCGCGCTGAGCCGGGCTTCGGCATAGGCGGCCCGGTACTGCTCGAAGCGCTGCCAGTAGTCTGGCAATTGGCGGGCGAGATACACCTGCCCGATCAGCAGACGCTCCCGCGGATCAGGCAGGCCGGCTTCGAGCCGCTTGAAAGCCACACGCTGCTCAGCGGAGAGATCGGCGTGGAATGCATCGCGCAGATGCCGCAGCAGTGCCGCCGCAGTGGCTTCGAACTCCCGCCGATCCGCTTCGCTGGCGGTCTCCGGCTTGGGCCGGCCGTGGCGCTCGCGCAAATCCACCATGAGCTTGAGGCCGGCCATCTCGATCGCCTCCTCGATCCGCTCCCGCAGCTGGGCCTGGATGCGCTCAAGCAGGCCGCGCGAGTCGTGGTGCTGGTGAGGGAAGGCGCCCGGGGAGGGCCTCGAGCTCATGAGCGCGCGAACATGCGCCGCAGGCCGTCACTCAAGGGCTCGGGCTTGATCCCGAAGTCCGCGAAGAAGCGGCTTGGATCCGTCACGCTCTCCTCTTCCAGCATGTAGAGCTGGTCCATTGAGAGCGGATAGAGGGGCAGCCACTGGAGCAGCCGCGTCGCGAGCTTGACCGGCCCCAACGGCGCGTGGATCTTCCGCACGCGCGGCCGTCCGACGGCCGCTCCGATCAGGTCGAGAATCTCCACGAAGCGATAGGCCGTCGGCCCGCCCACCTCGTAGGTCTGTCCCACGCTGCCGAAGCCCCGCAGTGCGCGGGCGAAGCCGTCGGCGACCTGTTCGACGGGGATGGGCTGCAGCCGGTATTCTCCGTCGCCCAGCACGGGCACCGCCGGCAGCCGGCGGATCATGCGCGCCAGCACCGAGATGAACTCGTCGCGTCGGCCGAAGATGATCGAGGGGCGGAAGATGGTCCAGTCCAGACCGCTGGCCCGGACCGCCTCCTCAGCCTGCCACTTGGTCTGGTGGTAGCGCGAGCGCGCGTTGGGTCGCGTGCCGAGCGCGCTCATCTGGAGATAGCGCTTGACGCCCGCGCTCTTGGCCACGGCCAGCATGTTGAGCGTTCCCCGCGCATGGAGCCGCTCGAAGGTCACACCGCGCGACGGGCGCTCGCGGATGATGCCGACCAGGTGAATGAGCGCGGCACAGCCCTCGACGGAGGGCGCAAGGTCGTCGGGGCGAAGCACATCGCCCGGCACGCGATCGATGGATTCGAAGCCCTTGAGATCCGGTTCCGACCCCGGCCGCACGAGACAGCGGACGAGGAAGCCATTCGCGAGGAGGGCGCGGATGACGCTGCGGCCGACGAAACCGGTACCGCCCGTAACGAATACGCGCTGCATCACAGTCGAATCGTAGCACGCCCGGACGCGATTTTCCCGAGGCGCCCCGGCGGCGGCCCGGTATCATGACAGCATGCGGCTATTGACCGCCCTGGCGACCATCGTGCTGCTCTGCGCCCCGGCAGTGGCGCTGGGGCAGACGCCGGCTGCCGGGCGGCCGAGCCCGTGGACGCAGGTAGACGAAGCCGCGCGCGACGCCGTTGGCGCGGGCGAGATTCCCGGCGCCGTCATCGTGGTGGGCCAGCGGGATCAGGTCCTCTATCGCAAGGCCGTGGGCTCGCGCGCCATCGTACCGTCCATCGAGTCCATGACACTGGACACGGTTTTCGACCTGGCTTCGCTGACCAAGGTCCTCGCGACCACTCCCGCCGTCCTCACACTGTGGGAGCAGGGGCGGGTGGACCTGGACGCGCCCATCGGCCGGTATCTCAGGGAATTCACCGGGCCGACATGGAACGGGGTCACCGTGCGGCGAATCTTGACGCATTCGGCGGGGTTGCCCGACCTGCCCTCGCGCGAGGCCATGATCCGCGGCTTTCCCGAGGCCGCGCGGTTTCTGGCGGGCGCGGGATTGGCAAACACGCCGGGCTCAGCCTTCATCTATAGCGATACCGACTTCATCCTCCTGGGCGAGCTGGTCCGGCGCGTGAGCGGAGAGCCGCTCGATCGCTTCGTGCACCGGCGCTTCTACGCGCCGCTCGGCATGCGCGACACGTTGTTCAATCCGCCCGACTCGTGGCGCCGGCGCATCGCGCCCACCGAGTACGGCAATGGCGGCGTGCCCCTGCGCGGCGTGGTCCACGACGGCAATGCCCGCCTGCTCGGCGGCGTGGCCGGCCATGCAGGGCTATTCTCCACGGCCGACGATCTCGCGCGCTTCTGCCGGATGCTGCTCAATGGCGGCGCGCTCGGCGGCCACCGGTACCTCAGGGAATCTACCGTGCGCGCCATGTTCACGCCCCACGTGATCGGGGAGGTCACGCGCGGGCTCGGCTGGGACATGGCCTCGCCCTACTCGCGCGCGCTCGGCTCCTACTTCGCCATGGGATCCGTCGGGCATACCGGCTTCACCGGGACGGCCATTTGGCTCGATCCCGCAAGCCGCGGTTATCTCATCATCCTGACCAACCGCGTGCATCCCTCCGGCAAGGGCACGGTGGCCGAGCTGCGTCGCCGCGTGAGCGCCGCCGTGTCGGTGCGCTTTGCGCCGTCCGTGTCCCCGCCCCATGCCGCGACGGGCGGCGCCGAGCCCACTTCTCCCGCCGCCGACCTGGCGCCGGCGCTGAGCGGACCCGTGCGAACCGGTCTGGATCGGCTCGCGACGGACAACTTCTCGCTGCTGGCGCGGCGGTCGGTGGGCCTGGTGACCAATCAAACGGGGGTGGACGCTCAGGGGCGACGGGGCATCGACCTGCTGGCCGCGGCGCCCGGGGTGACCCTGCGCGCCATCTTTTCTCCCGAGCACGGGCTCGAGGGCCAGCTCGACACGAATGTCCCGAATGGACGGGACGCCGCGACGGGGCTGCCGGTCTGGAGCCTCTACGGCAATGACCGGCGCCCGTCGGCCGACATGCTGGCGGGCATCGACACGCTGGTCTTCGACATCCAGGACGTGGGCGTGCGCTACTACACCTACCTGACCACCCTCGTCTACGTCCTCGAGGAAGCTGAGCGCCGGCGGCTCCGCGTGGTGGTGCTGGACCGCCCCAATCCCATCACGGGTCGCGTCGTCGAGGGACCGCTCATGGATCCGGATCTCCGCTCCTTCACCGCGCCCCATCCGATCCCGGTGCGTACCGGTATGACGATCGGCGAGTTCGCGAAAATGGTCGTGGCCGAGCGCAAGCTCCGCGTGGACCTGACCGTGGTGCCGCTCGAGAACTGGTCCCGCGGCCAATGGTTCGATCAGACACAGCTGCCCTGGGTGAACCCTTCGCCCAATATTCGATCGCCGATTCAGGCGCTGCTCTATTCGGGCATCGGGCTGCTCGAGTCGACGAATGTCTCGGTTGGGCGAGGAACGGCCGCGCCATTCGAGCTCGTGGGGGCCCCGTGGATCAGCGATCCACAGGCTCTGGCCGACGCGCTCGAGGCGCGCGGACTTCCGGGCGTGCGCTTCCGGGCCGTCTACTTCACGCCCTCAGCGAGCGTGTATGCCGGGCAGGGGATCAGCGGGGTGCAGCTGGTCGTGACCGATCGGGATGCCATCCGTCCGGTGACGGTGGCGTTGGCCTTGGCGCGGGAGCTGGCCGACCGCTACCCGGCCCAGTTCCGCCCGGCCTCCATCCAGAACCTCTTGGTGAACCGATCGACGATGTGGTCCTTCCTGCGCGGCGATCCGCTGGCGCGCATCCTGAGCTGGGCCGACGCCGCACGCGCCAGCTTCCTCCAGCGCCGCGCGTCGTACCTCATCTACCGCTAGACCACCTCATGGACGCTCGATCACACGCGCGGTGCCGGGAGCCCGCACTTTCGTGGCCGCGCCCTGGGTGACCGTGATGGTCTTCGGATCCCCGTCACTCACGTAGCGCTCCTCAGGATGTCGGCCGAAGTGGGCGAGCCAGTAGGCAAGCTCGCTCTCGGTGGCCTGGATCCGGGGCAGGCGATAAGGGTCGAAGCCGCGGGCGAAGGGCGAAGGCGCCGCCCCTCCAGCCACCATCAGGATCGCGTCATTCTGATAGTGGACGCCTTCAGCCTCGCCCGCCGTCGCCCAGCCGAGCTCACGGGGGAAGCTCCCCATGGGGAGTGCCAGCGTGCGAAGCCGATAGCCGGGAACATGACGGTGGATCCATATCTGGGCGGTCGCGATCTGGCGCCGCACGACGGTCTCGGGATACCGGCTGAGGTCGGCATGCCAGAGCGTGTGGTTGCCAATCTCGTAGCCTTGAGTGGCGAGGTACTGGAGCTTGCGCGTGGCCAGCTCCGGCTGATTGAAGAGGCGGTGTGGCGGCTCGGCGCCCGGCAGCACGAAGAACGTGGCGGCGTGGCCGAAGCCGGGGTGCAGGCGCTCGAACTCCTCGAGGATCCCCACCGCGCAATCCGGATCGATCACCCACTGCCCGCCGCGCTCGATGAAGCGGAACTGTCCGGGTGAGGAGTCGTCGAAGGTGAGGATGACAGGGGTCATGCCCCGCGGCAGCGCGAGGCGGCCGTCGAGGTAGTCGTTCAGCGAGACGAGCCGGTACCCGCTCTCCCACAGGCGCTGAAGGTCGCGGCGGAAATTCTCGGGGGTGCGTGTCCAGCGGCCCTCGGGCTGATCGATCCTGTGGTACTCGAGGATCATCAGGCGCCCGAGCTCATTGGGCTGCGCCGCCAGAGGCTCCCCGGCCGTGACGGGACCGGCGCCAAAGGCAAGGAGGACGAGGAGCGCGGCGGCCAGGCGCACGCTAGTCGAGGGACCTCTTCGCGCTCAGCCCGCCGGCTTTCGGCTGAAGGGCTTCGGCGGTGTAGTCATTGCGGGGATTCCAGAGCATCCAGCCCTGCGCCCCGGACTCGGCCGCGCCCTTCATCTGCGCGCGGATCTCGCGCGCGCCGAAGGGGCGCCTGTCGAAGGCGTAATCGCGAAAGTCCTGGATCCAGGGCCGCACGACCGCCGTCGGACTCTGGGAGCGCTGGCGGATGAGCTTCACGCTGTCGCGGACGATCTCGTACGGGTGCTCCACCGGATTGCGGTAGCCCGGGATGCCGAGGTGGTAGCCCGAGGGATAGACCATAGGGCAGATGTAGTCGAGATACGGCGACAGCTCCTCGATGCGCTGGCCGATGTCGGTGTCATTGACGTTGAAGGCGGTGTACCCGAAGAGATCGGCGGCCAAGTACACGCCGGTTGGCCCGAGCTGACGGCGGGCCTTGGCCAGGAAGGCGGCGATGGCCGGGAGCCGAGTCGCTGAGGTATTAGGCTGGGAGTAGCGAGCGGCGCCGAGCCGGCCGTCGGTTGGGAACCGGACGTAGTCGAACTGAATTTCGTCGAAGCCCTTGAGCGCCGCCTCCTTTGCGATGGCGATGTTGTAGTCCCAGACTTCCTCGCGGAACGGGTCCACCCACGCCAGCCCTTCCCGGTCGATCCAGGGCTTGCCGGTGCGCGTGTCGATGATGGCCAGATCCGGACGGTGGCTGGCTAGGACATTGTCCTTGAAGACTACGATCCGCGCGATGCTGTAGACTCCCTGGGCTCTGAAGGAGGCCAGCAGCTGCTCGAAGTCCTTGATGATGACGGGACCTTGGGCGCCCGCCTCGACAGCGGCCTCGACGCCCGTCCGGTAGGGGATGAGACCGCGATCGCCCTTGATGTCGATCACCACCGCATTGAGCTCGGTGCGCGCCACCAGGTCGAGCACCCGCCCCCGGATGCCCCTGTCGGCCACGCCGTAGTAGGTGAGGTAGGCCGCCCGGATCACCTGGCGGTCGAGGGTGAGCGTGGGCTCGGCCGCGTCGAGCGCCAGCCGCTTGCGCTCATACCCCGGCCGCTTGATGGTCACCGCGACCGGCAGCGGGAGGGGGCCGAGGGTGAACCTCCCCTCGGCGTCGGTGACCACTTCGGTTTCTCCGGCCCATACCGACGTGCCCTGAAGCGGGGTACCGCCCCCACCGTCGAGCACGCGGCCGTGGACCAGCGTCGGGGCTGAAAGCCCGTGGACCGGCGGCGCCGCGGCCACCGGTCGGGCGCCCAGGAGGGCGCCGAAAAGGAGATACGCCGACCCGAAGGCGACGACGACCACGCTTGCCAAGGCAAAATATAGAAGGACCCTCTCGGAGCGAGAGGGCCCGATCGGGGCTGGCTCAGGCGGGGGCGGTGTGTCCGACAGTTGATTCATTCGCTGTTCCCAACTTACGTCGTATTGGCCCTCGAGCCCAAGTGTTTTTTTCGATCGCGCTACAATGGCGCCCATGACTTCGCGCTCCCGGGGCTTATCCTTCGGATGTGACGCGGCCAGGCGCCGCCAAGTTCATGTCGGCGGCCTCACCCTCCACGGGCTCGAATGGGGGCATCCGGGCGGTCCTGCCCTGTGCTTCCTGCACGGAGGCTCGGCTCATGCCCATTGGTTCGACCGCGTGGCGCCGGCTTTCGCCAACCGCTACCATGTCCTCTCCCTAGACCAGCGGGGGCATGGCGAGAGCGACTGGCCTGTCCCTGCCGCGTATGCCACCGAAGACTTCACCGCCGATCTCTTGGGCATGATGGACGCCCTTGGCTGGCGGCGGATGGCCCTCATCGGCCATTCCATGGGCGGTCACAATGCCATGGCCTTTGCCGCCTGGTATCCGGAGCGGCTGTCGGCGCTGTCGATCGTGGATAGCCGGCCCTCGATCCCCGTGGAGCGGCTGGCCACCATGCATCGCCGCGGCCACCGTGGCCCACGGCGCCATGAATCCCTGGACACCGCGCTGCGAAGCTTTCGACTGCTCCCGCCCGAGACCACTGCCGACCCCGCCCTACTCGAGCACCTGGGGCGGGAGGGCATTGTCGAGCGCGACGGCCGCTTTCTCTACCGCTTCGATCCGGCCTGCAATGGCACCCGGCGGCCTGCCGATGGCTGGGCGCTGCTCGAGCGGATCGCGGCGCCTACGCTGCTCGTGCGCGGCGAGCACTCACCCATCTTGCCGCGCGAGATGGCAGCCGAGATGGCCACGCGCATCCCGACGGTCCGGCTCGAAGAGATTCCGGGCGCCTACCACCATCTGGTGCTGGACGAGCCCGAGACCTTCACCGCCGTCCTTGATCGCTTCCTTCGCGAGATACCCTCACCCTGTCCCTCTCCCTGAAAGGGAGAGGGAACTCAATCATCCCTCTCCCCAGAGGGGAGAGGGCAGGGTGGGGGTACGGAGATGAGGAGCACGGAGATGAGGCGTACGGAGAATCTCGCGGTCCTCGGCCAAGATTAGCGGCCCGGGGCCGCGGGATCAGTGAGGCCGGCTTCGGCGAAGCCCTTCTTCCTCAGCAGACAGGAGTCGCACAGTCCGCAAGGGCGGCCATCCGTCTGCGGCTCGTAGCACGACCAGGTCAGCGCGAAGTCCACGCCGAGGCCGGCGCCCAACTTGATGATCTCGGCTTTGCTGAGGGTGATCAGCGGGGCGTGGACTTTGAAGCGGCTCTTGCCTTCGACCCCGGCCTTGGTGGCGAGGTTGGCCATGCGCTCGAAGGCCTCGATGTACTCGGGACGGCAGTCGGGATAACCGCTTGCGTCGAGCACGTTCACGCCGATGAAAATATCCTGGGCGCCGAGTACCTCGGCCCAGGCCAGGGCGTGGCTGAGAAAGATCGTATTGCGCGCCGGTACGTAGGTCACCGGAATGCCCGAGGCCATGGCCTCAGCGCTCCGTCCCTTGGGGACTGCCACATCAGCGGTAAGCGCCGAGCCCCCGATGGCCCGGAGGTCGAGCTTCAGCACGAGATGCTCTTTGGCGCCGAGGGCCGTGGCCACTCGCCGCGCCGATTCGATCTCACGCGCATGTCGCTGGCCGTAGTCGAAGGACAGCGCGTAGCATTCGAAGCCCTCGGCCCGCGCCGCAGCCAGCGTCGTCGCGGAATCGAGTCCGCCGGAGAGGAGGACGACAGCCGGGCCTGCCATCAAACGCCCCGCCGGGCTCCCCAGAGCAGGACGTGCAGCCGCGGCGAGAAGCGGAAGCCGTGGGCCTTGCAGGCTTCGGCCACCCAGGGCGCGCGCGCCATGAACTCTTCGGTGCGCAGGCACTCGGGCTGAAGCAGGATGCGCTCGCGAGGCAAGGCGAAGCGCTCGGCCAGTCCAAGCACCTCGACGACATCCGCCGCCTCCGTGACGACGAACTTCCACCAGGCGTTCCGCGCGAGGAAGGCGCGGATCGCCTTCGGATTGACGCGCTTGGCCTCGCTCACTCCCGAGCCGCCCGGCTTGACCGAGACATTCCACTGGATCTCCGTGGCGGCCTCGGGCGGAGGCGGCAGCGTTCCCGAGGTCTCGACTTCGATGCGAAAGCCCTCCTGGGCCAACGCCACGACCAGGGGAAGGAAGAGGGCGGATTCCAATGGCTCACCGCCGGTGATCACGACGCGATGGCAGGGGTAGGAAGCGATCTCTTCGAGCAGGCCGTCGAGGCTCACCTCGCGGCCAGCGACGGGATCCCACGAGTATTTGGTGTCGCACCAGCGGCAGCCCACCGAGCAGCCCTGCAAACGAACGAAGATCGCGGGCAGACCGGCCGTGGCGCCTTCGCCCTGAATCGAGAAAAACGTCTCGGCAATGCGGCCCGAGACCGCGATGCCGCTCACGGGCGGCTCCGCGTGAGCGCGCTCCCGCAGCTGGGCGTTTCGCGGATCGCGACGCGCTCGAGCTCGATGCCCGGGGGCAGCGCCCGCTCGATGGCGTTCCAGGCCTCGCGCGTCATCACCTCGGCCGTCGGCATGCCGCGGAGAATCACGACGCGGTCGGGCGCCTCGGACTGCACCGCGCGGATCGCCGGGCCCAAAGGATCGTCCGGCGCGAGCAGGGTGGCGTGGTCCCAGGAGTCCAGCACGGCCTTGCGGACGATGTCGCGGAGATCGTCGAAATCCATGACCATGCCGAGGGGGTCCAGGCGCTTGGCACTGACCATCACCTCGAGATGATAGGTGTGGCCGTGCAGATAGGCGCACTTGCCGGCATGGCCGGGAATGCGATGCGCGGCGTCAAAGGTATACGAAGTGGTGAGCTCCATCGCGTTCAGGAAAATACTAGCATGTCGAGATTCTCCTTGCCCCTCCGGGGAGCTTTGGTATAAGGTTGGCCAGCCGGAAAGGAGGACGCCATGGCTTACAGCCTGACCGAATCCCTCAAGCACAACCGCTTCCACGTGGTCGAGGTCGATAAGGCCGCGGGGCGCCTGCGCGTCCGGAACGAGGCGGAGATGTGTACCGATCTGGCCTGCGACGGGGCCATCATCGTGACGGCCGAGGGCCGATCGAATGATCTCGCCCAGGTGAATGCCGGCGACATCATCACGATGGAGCAGCGGGACGGGCGGGCGAGCGAGATCCGTGTGGTCCGCCGCGTCTTCGACGAGTACTCGAGCCCCGAGTGGTAAGCGCCTAGCCGCGCCGCAATCCTTCAGCGGCCCCGGAGGCCCAGCCTCCGGGGCCGTTTTGCGTTCTGGGGTCAGGTCTTGAAATACGACATTTTGTGACGGCAATTGCCGTCACCTTTTGTCGTATTTCAAGACCTGACCCCGTCTCAGGCGATGCCGGAGTGGATGGTAACGGTGCCCATGCCGAGGCGTCGCCAGGTCACGGCCTTGAGCCCGACCCGCTCCATCAGGGCCTTCAGCCGCTCCGGGGTCATGAAGCGATCCACCGACTGGGGCAGATAGGAATAGGCCTCGGGATCGCCCGAGACGAGCCTGCCGATCCGCGGAACCAGATGGTGGAAGTAGAGGCGAAAGAGGCGGGAGAAGCCGGCCAGCGCGGGCTGAGTGATCTCGAGCGCGACGACGCGGCCGCCCGATCGCGTGACGCGCTTCATCTCGCGCAGCCCCTCCTCGAGGTCCACGAGGTTCCGCAGCAGGAAGGCCGAGGTCACGCAGGCGAAGGCGCGGTCCTCGAAGGGCAGCGCCAGCGCATCGGCGGCGACGAGGCGGAGGCGCCCATGAGGATTGCCGTGGACGAGCTTGCCGCGCGCCACATCCAGCATGCCCAGGGAGAAGTCGGCGCCCACGATCAGCCGGTGCGGATGGAGCTCGGCGAGCTCCAAGGCGAGATCGGCCGTGCCGGTAGCCAGATCCAGCGCCGGGCCGTCGGGGGCGGGGATGGTCTGCCGGGCCGCCACACGCCGCCAGGCGTGGTGCATGCCGAACGTCATGAGGCCGTTCATGAGATCGTAGCGGCCGGCGATGCGGGAGAACATCTCACCGACGAAGCGCGCCTTGTCTGGTCCCGCGCCGAGCTCCGGCCGGTTTACCACCAGCGGCCTCCCACGACGGCGAAGAAGAGGATCACGGCGATATAGCCGTTGACGTTGAAGAAGGCCAGGTCGAGCCGGGAGAGGTCATCCGGCGCCACCAGAGAATGCTCGTAGACGAGGAGCCCCGCGACCAGCAGCACGCCAGCCCAGTAGACGACTCCGAGCCCCATCACCCAGCCCAGCGCGACGAACGCGATCACGGTCAGCGCGTGGCATGCCCTGGCCGTCGCGAGCGCGGCCGGGATCCCGAAGCGTGCCGGCACGGAATGAAGCCCCGCGCGGCGGTCGAAGTCCACGTCCTGGCAGGCGTAGATCAGGTCGAAGCCCGCGATCCATACCGTGAGCGCGAACCAGAGGATGAAGACCGGCGGATCGAAGGCGGCGCGCACGGCGATCCAGCCGCCGGCCGCGGCGATACCGTCGGTGAAGCCCAGGATCCAATGGGTGAGCCAGGTGAAGCGCTTCGTGTAGGAATAGCCGATCAGGAAGAGGGTGGCCAGCGGGGCGAGCAGCAGGCAGAGGGGATTGAGCATCCACGCGGAGAAGAGCAGCAGGGCGCCGGAGGCGAGGGCCGCCGCGAGAACCTGACCCGGCTTGAGGAGTCCCGCCGGCAGATGACGGTGAGCCGTGCGGGGATTCTCGGCGTCGAGGACCCGATCGACCAAGCGGTTGACGCTCATCGCCAGCGTGCGCGCGCCCACCATGGCCAGAGTGATCCAGATGACCACGCGCCAGCCGGGCGAGCCGTTGGCGGCCAGGACCATCGCCACGTAAGCGAAGGGCAGGGCGAAGACGGTGTGCTCGAACTTGATGGCGTCCAGGAAGTGACGGAAGGAACTCAAACTGTAGCGCCGGCGCCTAACCCACAGAATTTCACGAGCGCATCACGGATGAGCCGGGCGGGTCCTGTCGCAGCGGGCGCTCCCGCGCGGCCGGCTCCGTCACCCACTCGCCCGAATGCAGGCTCAAGTCAGCCCTCGCCTCGTGACGCTCACACCTAGGGCGCTCGGCCGTCCCTCGGCTCGAACTGCCTCGAGCTGCGGACGGGACTCGGGGGTCCCACTCCGCTGAGCCGCGCGGGAGCGCCCGCGGCACCACCCGCCGGGCTCGGCATTCACATTCATGAGCAGTCCGGCTTAAAGGCCGTACTCGCGCCAGCGCTTCGTGACGAGAGCGCGGATCTGTTCGCTCATGACGATCTCGTCGGGCCAGGGCTGGGTGATGCCGTCGATCTCGCTCTTCTCGGTGGCGTCCACGCCGAGCTTGCCGCCGTAGCGATGGCGGAGGGCAGCATGGTCGAGATCGTCCATGGGGCCTTCGAGAATGACCAGGTCGCGCTTCGGATCGATATTGCCGGTGGCCCGCCAGGCGACTTCAGAGAGGTTGTGGACGTTGACATGCTCGGAGACCACGACGATGGTCTTGGCGAGCATCATGAGCCCGAGCCCCCAGAGGGCGTACATCACCTTGCGCGCGTGGCCCGGGTAGCGCTTCTTCATGGACACGATCACGAGATTGTGGAAGATGCCCTCGGCCGGCATATTGATGTCCACCACCTCGGGCAGGAGCATCCGGATGATCGGCAGGAAGATGCGCTCGGTGGCCTTGCCGAGCCAGTAGTCTTCCTGGGGCGGCCGGCCGACGATGATCGTGGGGTAGATCGGGCTCTTTCGGCGGGTCACGGCCTTGAGGTGGAAGACTGGGTAGTCGCGGGCGAGCGAATAGTAGCCGGTATGATCGCCGAACGGGCCCTCGCGCCGCCGCTCCGCGGGATCCACCCAGCCTTCGAGCACGATCTCGGCATCCGCGGGGACCTCGAGGTCCACCGTCTTGCACGGAATCATCGGCACGCCCGAGCCGCGCAGCCAGCCGGAGAACACCATTTCATCGATTGCCGGGGGCAGGGGCGCGGAGGCCGAGTAGATCGAGCAGGGATCACCGCCCAGCGCGATCGCCACCTCCATGGGCCGGTGCGCTTCTTCGGCCACGCGGTGGTGCTCCGCCGAGCCCTTGTGGGTCTGCCAGTGCATGCCGAGCGTCTGGTCGTCGAAGACCTGGAGCCGGTACATTCCCACATTGCGTGCGCCCGTCATCGGGTCACGGGTGAAGACCATGGGCAGGGTGATGTAGCGGCCGGCGTCGCCGGGCCAGCAGGTGATGATGGGCAGCCCCGCCAACGTCGGGCGATCGGTCTCGACAACTTCCTGGCATGGCGCCGAGCGCACGCGCTTGGGGCCGGCCTTGACCACGCTGAAGGCGTCACCCAGCTTCTTCAGCTTGTCGACGAAGGAGTCCGGCATCTTGACGAGCTCGAGCAGCTTCGCGACGCGCGCCGAGAGCTCGTCCAGCCGCTCGACGCCGAGCGCGGCGGCCATGCGCTCCGCCGAGCCGAAGGTATTGATCAGCACGGGAATGCTCGAGCCTTCCACGCTCTCGAAGAGCAGGGCCTGGTTGCGCTCCGCCGGCCCTTTCGAGACGCGATCGGCGATCTCGGCGATCTCGAGGTCCCGCGACACGGACGTCGTGATGCGGCGGAGCTGGCCGTGCTTTTCCAGGTGGGCGATGTACTCGCGCAGGTCAGCGAAGGCCACGGCGCCGTCCGGCTACTCGTGGTAGTACAGGCTCACCAGCCAGCCCGCGATGACTGGGAAGGCGAGGCTGGGGATCGCGCGGATCATCACGAAGCGCCAGCCCATGAGCGGCGCTTCCCAGGCGATGATCCGCTGCATGCCGAAGAGCGACCACGAGGTCATGTAGGCCACCAGCGGCCCGAAGGCCATCCCGGAGTTCGCCAGCACGACCAGCAGCGGCACGCTCACCATCGGCCCGCCGGGCGTGAGCACGCCGGCGAGACTCGCCAGCAGAATCGCGGTCAGGCCCGACTGCCGGCCGAAGTAGCGAGCCACGGTCTCCTGCGGGATCACCACCTGGAGCATGCCGGCCAAGATCAGGGCCGGGATCAGCCGCGGCAGGATGAACCAGATCAGTGACAAGCCGGTGAGGGCGCCGACTCGGGGCAGGCCCGGATCCTTCAGATAGGCGACGACGGTGAAGAGCAGGGCGAGCACGATCAGGACGGCGGTCGAGAGGTCGAACAGCGACCCGCGGAGCATGCGCGCATTATATAATGGGGCGATGCGGCTCAGGCCGCGATCTTGAATGCGCTGGACCATTCGAGCCAAGCTCACCGCGCTCGTCCTCGCCGTGCTGCTACCCCTGGTGGCCGGCGCCGGGCTCAAGTTCTGGCACGATCTCGGCGAAGAGCGCGCGAAGGTTCAGAGCGAGATGCTGGAGCTCGCCAAGCATCTCTCGCGGCACTTCGATGAAGTCCTCAGCGGCCAGGTCGAGAATCTCGAAGCCATTGGAAGCGTTCGCCGGCTCGAGCGACTCGAGGACGAGGATTTGGCCACCGCCGCCGCGCGGGTGCAGGATCAGCACCCCTTTGTCCACCGATTTCTCGCGATCAGGCGAGACGGGCTCGTCATCGCCTCGAGCGAGGTCCGCCCTTCGCTTTCCGCGCGGGTGTTCGGCGACCAGGCCCTCGTCGACGCGGCATTGCGCGACCGTCAGGTCAGAGTCGGAAGCCCGCAGGCGAGCGCCGCGGGCGGCCAGCTCGTCGCGCCGCTGGTGGTGCCGGTCACCGATCACCGGGGGGGTCCATCCGGCGTGGTCGCGGCCGAGATCGACCTTCGGCGGTTGTCGGCATTCGTCGACGGGGTTCGGCTGTCGCCCGGGACCACGGCCGCCATCGTGACGAGGGACGGCATTGTGCTGGCGCGCTCGGGGGACGCCGTGAAGAGCCTGGGGAAGCCGTTTGGCACCACCCCCCAGGCTCGGGCCCTCATCCAGCGTGGCGGCGGGATCTCGGAATGGCGCTGGGACGATGGCATCGTGTCGCTGGCCGGGGCGGCGGCGATGTCCAAGGCGCCGTGGATCGTGGTGACTGCCACGCCCAGCGCCGAGGCCTATGGCCCGGCGGCGAGCCGGCTCTCGAGCAATCTCCTCGGGCTCGGTGTGATCACGCTTGTGGCCGTTCTCGGCGCCTGGCTCATCAGCCGCCAAATGAACCGCTCGGTCCGGGCGCTGATGGCCGGAGCGCGGGGACTCGCCGCCGGCGACGCGGGGCCCATCGTGGTGCCGACGCGCGACGAGCTGGCAGAGCTGGCGCGGCAGTTCAATGACGCCATGGACGAGCGCCGGCGGGCCCAAGCCGGCATCGAGGCGCGCCAGCGGCGCCTGCGGGCACTCGCCGACGTCAACCTCTCCCTGTCCCAGCAGCTCGACCCCGAGCGGCTGCTCCAGCAGATCACCGAGGCGCTCGCCCGGCTCACCGGCGCCTTCGTGGTGGTGCTCTGGGAAGTCCAGGTGGCCACCGGCCGGATCGTGCGACGAACGTTCACCGCTGATCCGTCCATCAGCGTGGAGCTGCCGGAAGAGCTGACGCTCGAGCAGGGCGCCACGGGCTGGATCGCCCGACACGACCGACCGCTGTTCGTCGAGGACATCACCCAGGACACGCGCATCATCGCGGTGGACTGGGCTCTCCATCATGACCTTGTCGCCTTCGCCGGCGTGCCGGTCTCCTCCGGCGACGAGCTGCTCGGCGTGCTCACGCTCAACCTCAAGCGCGGGACGCTCCCGCGGGAAGATGACCGCGCGCTGCTCCTGTCTTTCGCCTCCCAGGCGGCCGTCGCGATCCGCAACGCGCGGCTCTTCGCGGAGACCGAGTCCCGCCGGCGCGAGAGCGAGACGCTGAGCGAGCTGGGCCATGCGCTTGCCCAGGCGCTCGACCCCGACATCGTCGCCCAGCGGATCGCCGACGGCGTGCGCGGGCTGCTGCGAGCGCGCAGCGCCGGGCTCTATCATCTGGAGCCGGACGGCAGCCTGGTGGCCGCGGCGGTGTCGGGCGACATGGGCCCCACGGGGGGCCGCGGGATCCTCTTCCCGCGCGGCACGGGCGTCGCGAGTCTCGTGACGCGGGACCGCGCCCCTGTCGTGTCGCCCAACCTGCTTGCCGACGCTCGCATCAGGCTCACGCCCGATGTGCGCGCCCGGATCGAGGAGGCGGGCTACCGCTCCGTGCTCTCGGTGCCGCTCCTCGTCAAGGACGCGGTGATCGGCGCCCTGTCCGTTGGAGACGTCGAGGGGCGCGTGTTCAGCGAGGACGAGGTCCGCCTGACGCAGGCCTTCGCCGACCATGCGGCTGTCGTGTTTCAGAACGCGCGGCTCTACACGGAGGCCAATCGGCGCCGTCGCGAGGCGGAGGCGCTGGCGCGCATGGCGCGCGCGCTCACCGAAAGCCTCGACATCGCGGGCGTGGCCGAGCGGATCGTGGAGGCCGTGAGCGCGCTGTTCGCGGCGCGCTCGGCCGTGATCCGCCTGCGCCGGCCCGACGACTCCTTGGTCGTGCTGGCATCGAGCGGGTCGGCGCGGGAGCAGCTGCCGCCGGGCCACACCCTGCCGCCCGGCGTCGGCATCAGCGCCCAGGCGGTGGCGGAAGGACGCGCCGTCTGGTCGGCGGATATCAATGCCGCACCCGGTGTAGTGCTCAGCGATGACATCCGCAGCCGGAACGAGCTCTCGCAGCTCGGCGCGGTCTTGGCGGTGCCGTTGCGGACGACCCATGACATCATCGGCATGCTGGCCGTCGCCGACCAGGCCGGCCGCGTGTTCAGCCAGGCCGAAGCCGACCTGCTGCAGACCTTCGCCGACCAAGCGGCGCTGGCGCTGGAGAACGCGCGGCACTACTCGGAGGCGACGCGCCGGCAGCGCGAGGCGGAGGAATTGGCGCGCGTCGCGCGGATGCTCACCGAGAGCCTTGACGTGGCGGATCTGGGCGAGCGCATCGTGTCCAGCCTGCTCGCGCTCTTTGGCGTGACGTCCTCGCGGCTCTGCCTGAGGCGGCCCGATGGCGCCCTCGAGGTCGTCGCCTCCAAGGGCCTGGTAGAGGGCTTCTTCGAGCCGGGGAGCATCATTCCACCCAAGGTTGGCGTCGTCGGCGAGGCCATGAGCACGGGCCGGCCCGCCTGGACACGCGATGTCCTCGCAGACTCGCATTTTTCGCTCGACGACGAGGCGCGGCGTTACGTCGAGCAAGTGGGCGACAATGCCGTCCTGGCCGTCCCGCTGACGGTCAGGGGCGAGGCCATCGGCGCGCTGATCCTGAATGACCGGGCGGGGCGGGACTTTCCAGAGCCCGAGGTGGCGCTGCTGCAGGCCTTCGCCGACCAGGCGGTGCTGGCATTGGACAACGCGCGCCTGTATGGCGAGACCCGCCGGCGACTGCGCTATGTGGACTCGCTCCGCGAGGTTGTCGAGCAGATCCTGGTTCCGTTCACCCTCGACGAGCGGCTCAATCTCATCGCGCGCAAGGCGGCCGAGCTCTTCGACGCCGACCGGGCGATGATTGCGCTTCGGGACGAGCGCAGCGGGGAGCTGGTGGTTCGGGCCGGCTTCCAACTTTCGGAGGGCGAGGTGGGGCGCGTGCTCACTCCGGAGCGCGGGGCCAGCGCGGTCGCGGTGAGCCAGCGTCGGCCGATCATGGTCAATGATTACTCCAGGTGGCGCCAGCGTGATCCGTACATCGTCGCCGCATATGCCAGCCAGCCCGCTCAAGCGACCATCGCGTGCCCGCTCATGGTCCGCGACCAGGCGATCGGGTCCCTGTCGGTCGGCCTGCACCGTGGGGACGGGCGGTTCACGGCCGCGGACGTGGAGCAGCTCGCCAGTCTCGCCGTCCCGGCCGCGCTTGCCATCGAGCACAGCCAGCTCTACGCCGAGCTCCAGGCGCGCCTGCGCGAGCTGCAGGACACCCAGGCTCAGCTGCTGCAGGCCGGCAAGCTGTCCGCCGTCGGCCAGCTCGTCTCGGGAGTGGCCCACGAGCTCAACAATCCCTTGTCGGTCGTGATCGGCTATGGCCAGCTCCTGATGGCGAGGAATCTGCCGCCGGAGCTCCGTCGCCCGATCGAGCTGATCGTCGTGCAGGGCGACCGGATGGCGAAGATCGTCCAGGGCCTGCTGCTCTTCTCGCGCCAGCGAAAGCCGGAGCGGGGGGCGGTGAACCTGCGTGAGGTGCTGGAACAGACCATCGGGCTTCGCTCGACCCAGCTCACGCTCTCGGGCATTCACGTCGAGACCGACTATGGCAATGCCCTGCCGCAGATCGATGGCGACGTGCACCAGCTCCAGCAGGTCTTCCTCAATCTGGTGCTCAATGCCGAGCAGGCCATCCTCGGCAGCGGGGCCGGTGAGCAGCGCG
>WNGF01000256.1_pt1 | contig 92804 bp, 70 predicted proteins | sample 5400641 | NCBI WGS metagenome assembly WNGF01 (sample SAMN13153371, study PRJNA577476) | soil metagenome | isolation source: 80 cm soil or saprolite under grassland replicate 2 | place: USA:California | collected 2016-06-15 | reverse complement strand
AGAGAAAGCGCTCTGATGGCTTTGGAAAAAGAGGAGATCACGGAGAAGATAAGCTCGCAGCTTCACCTGAAAGGCCTCTTTTGGGAATCCGTGTTCCATCCGTGTTCCATCCGTGGCTCTCCTGAAAATCTTGTCGGAAATGAAAGATTTCTTCCTATAGTGGTACGAATAGCAAGGATGACCCGATGGCGAAATGGTCGCTGTTCCAAGCAAAGACATCATTGAAATGCGTCCATCCGTGGTCCAACTCCTTTGCGGGTCGTTGGGGCTCTGAGCTCAACAGGTCGTCCGCCGTCAAGCTCACCGGCTCCCACGTGGCGCCCCCGCACGATTGTCTGCCCCCCGCGGTCGAGCAGAAGAATCCTGTCCTGCGCCCATGCGCCCACCATCGACCAGATTGCGATTGCAGTTTTCGGCACTTTCCTATAAGAATCCAGGCATCCCTCATCCGGAAAGGATAGCGTCATGAACACTACTTCTCCTGCCATGCGCAAGTTGGGTTTGCTTAACGTCACACTCTCCAGCATTACCTTGCTCCTATCCACGCTGGCCGCCACACCAGCCGATCGGTGGCAGAGCCGCGCCCCGTGTCCTGGCGCGCGGGCGGCACATTCCAGCGTTTGGACCGGCCGCGAGATGATCCTCTGGGGCGGCGGGAGCGATGGCTCCTTCCTCAACACGGGCGGCCGCTATCTCCCGGCGACCGATGCCTGGCGCACCACCTCCCTGAACAATGCCCCTTCCCCGCGTTGGTTTCACGCCGCCGTGTGGACCGGGCGCGAGATGATCATTTGGGGCGGCCGCGCGAACTTCTTCGGCTACGACAATTACAACGATGGCGCCCGCTACAACCCCGAGACAGACACATGGACGCCCCTGAGCACTCTCGGAGCACCCCTCCCCCGCTCCCAATGCGCCGCGGTCTGGACGGGCAAGGAAATGCTCGTCTGGGGTGGCGCCACCGACGGAGGCATCGAGTTGAACGACGGCGCCCGTTACAACCCGGAAACCGACACCTGGACGCCGATTGCCAACGCCAGTGGCCTGGAGCCGCGCATGGAACCAACCGGGATCTGGACCGGCGAGGAACTCATCATCTTCGGCGGGATGAAATTCACCGGGGGCCAACTCTCCTTCGGCAATGGCGCCCGCTACCGGCCGATCACCGACACCTGGACACCGCTCCCAACCGTCAACGGCCCCGGATCGCGCACCGAACACACCGCCGTCTGGACGGGGGAACGGATGATCGTCTGGGGCGGGCGCATCCTGCCGGCCTATGAAACCCTCAACGACGGATCGATCTACAGCCCGGGGTCGGACACGTGGACACCCGTCTCGAGTGAGGGCGCGCCGCAAGCCCGCATGCTCCACGCGGCGGTCTGGACCGGCTCGGAGATGATCGTCTGGGGAGGACAGGCAGGCTCGAGCGGACTCTTGTTCAACACCGGCGCAAGATACAATCCAGCGATTGGACAGTGGACGCCGACCACCCAGGACGGCGCGGCGGGCAAGCGCATGTTTTGGCGACCGGATCTCGGCATCTGGACCGGTGAGGCCATGATCATCGCCGCCGGTTCTGACTATCCCGCTTCACTCGATTCGACCTCTCTTTACTTCCCCATCGGCCTCAGCATCCCGCCGCCCCCGCCCACCAACTGCGTCCCGGCCCCGTCCGGGCTGGTGGCGTGGTGGCGAGCCGAGGGCAATGCGGATGACGCGACTGGGTCCAACGCCGGCCAGTTGCTTTTCGGCGCCACCTTCGCCCCCGGACGAGTCGGCCAGGCTTTCAGCTTCGACGGAATTAGTTCCCGCGTCAGCGTGCCGGACGCAGAAGTCTTCAAGTTGACCGACTCGTTGTCGTTCGAGGGATGGATTCGGGCGGCTTCCCTGGCGCCGGGCATCATCTTCTTCCGCGGCGACAACCGGCCGGGCCTGGACCCGTATGCGATGGCGCTTGGCACGTCCGGTCATCTGCATTGGGGCATCAACAACGAACGGAATGAATTTGCAGCGGTGGATGCGCCTGAGCTCTTGCCCACCGAGGTATGGACCCATGTGGCGGCGGTGCTCAATGGGGCCACTGGAGAGCTGGCTCTTTACGTGAATGGTTTGCTCGTCAGCCAGACCAACACGACCATTCGTCCGTTGCGCGATCTGGATCCGCAATCCGGCCCGGCCGTGGGCATCGGGAACCATGGGGGAACGTTCCATAACTTTCCATTCCACGGGCTGGTCGACGAGTGGGCGCTCTATTCTCGGGCGCTGAGCAGCGCTGAAATACTTGCCATCTACCACGCGGGCGCGGCGGGCAAATGTCCGGGAGCATCGCCACCCCAGCCTCAACAGAACCTTGTGTTTAACGGGAGCTTTGAGCTGGGCGTTGCTGAAGAAAGAGAGATCGATGCGCCCGACTCGACGGCCATCACCGGTTGGACCGTGCCAAGCGGGAGCATCGACTACTATGGCCATTCCTGGGCGGCCGGAGATGGCCTTCGATCCGTGGACATGAACGGCTCAACGGCAGGCACCATAAGCCAGCAAGTCTCCGGCTTCACCGTCGGACAGGGGTACCGTCTGTCGTTCCTGATGGCGGGCAACCCCGGGCTAATTCCGCCTTTGCCGGCCGTCAAACGGCTGCGGGCCAGCCTCGGCTCGGCCGCCCAGGAGTATTCCTTCGACGCGACGGGTTTCAACGAAGCCAACCTGGGTTGGACCCTGCGGACGTTGGACTTCACCGCCGACAGTCCCACGCTGACACTGAGTTTTGTCAGCCTCACAGAGGGGCTGGGCGGCGCCGCGCTCGACAACGTTTCAATCGTCGCGGTGATCAACCCGCCGCCGGTCGGCACCAACTGTGTCCCGGCTCCATCCGGCTTGGTGGCGTGGTGGGCTGCCGAGGGCAATGACAGTGACAGGGCCGGGTCGAACGAAGGTGTGCTGCTCGGCGGCGTTGGTTTCCAACCCGGAAAAGTCGGCAGTGGATTTTTCTTTCCAACCGATGGGACGGGAGCGGTCAAGTTCGCCGCCAGCCCGAGCCTTGACGTGGGAGCCGGCGAGGGGCTGACGGTGGAAGGCTGGATTCTCCTGGCGAACGTAATTCCCATCGCCCCCATCGCGGAGTGGAACAACGGCACCTGGTGGGGCTCGCACTTCCACGTTGTGAACCAGTCGCTCTACGCGAACCTCACCGGACCGGCGGGTGAGTGGCACCAGGTCTTTTCCTCCGAGCAGGTGCAAACGGGCGTCCTTCAGCACGTGGCCCTCACATACGACAAGGCCGGCGGTCAGGCGAAACTTTATTTGAACGGCAAAGCGGTGGCCGACCAGGCCATCGGTAGCTTCACTCCGCAGACCGCTTTTGACTTTTACCTCGGGCGCCGGGCGGCGGGCGACATCCAGGCGAGCTTCAGTGGGCTGTTGGATGAGTTTTCCCTCTACCGACGTGCGCTCTCTTCAAACGAGATCATCGCCATCCACCTGGCAGGTGCCGCGGGCAAATGTGCCGGCATATCGCCCGCGCTTCCACTCTACGACCTGTCGCGCGATTTTTCGCGGGACAACAACCCCGCCGGCCCCTGGAGCTATGGTTACGAGTCGACGATCGGCGACGATTTCACTCTCTTTACCTTCGCCAAAACCAGCCCGACCGACAACGGCGTGCCGCTGGATATTTGGGCCAAAAACACCTTCGAGCCTTCCGCCATTTTTCACAACGCCACGACCAGCACCGCTCTGTCGGACGGTGGAGCCGGAGTGTATCCGCCGGGGACGGTGATTCTCCAAGCCGGGATCGAAGGACACGAGGACAATTATGGGGCGGTTCGTTTCCGGGTGCCAGCGGGAGCGGCTGGCACATACCGGCTGGCCTCTTCGGTGCGAACTTACCTGGATGGTCCTTACGCGGGTGACGCCGATTATCACGTGCTCAAAAACCGCGTGGAACTGTTCGGACAGTTTCTCCCGGGGAACACCGGGACGGGATACACAAACCTGTTGGCGCTCGGCGTGGGCGACACGCTTGATTTTCTGGCGGGCCGGGGCGCGGACAACATTGCTTACGCGTCCGGGCTGAAAATCCAGGTCACCCTGACTTTGATCCCGAGCAACACCGAACCACCGCAGTGCGTGGTTCCGCCCTCAGGCCTGGTCGCCTGGTGGCCGGCGGAAGGCAATGCGAACGATGTCATCGGCACGAATCGCGGCACCTGGTCGGGCGGAGCCGCCTACGCCCCGGGAGAGGTCGGGAGCGCGTTTGCGTTCCACTCGACTTCCAATGCCGTCAGGATCGCGGCCAGCCCCGGCCTGGACGTCGGCGCCGGGGCTGGGATGACCATCGAACTGTGGATCAATCCCGACGATGTGACTCAACGGGGCCCGCTGGTCGAGTGGAATAACGGCGTCGATTTGTGGGGCGCACACTTCTGGATCCTCCCGAATCAGGCAGGAGCCGGATTGCAGCCGCCCTCGGGCGCGTTGGCCGGTCCCGGCCAGCTTTACGCCGCGTTCACCCTCCTGGGCCAGTGGTACCAGATGGTCACGGACGCGGGCGTCCTCAGCCCGCACGTCTTCCAACACGTCGCGCTGACTTACGATAAGACCACGGGCCTGGGCCGGATCTACCGCAATGGCCAGCTCGTGGCCGAGCAGGCCCTGGGCACGTTCACACCCCAGACCGCTTACGATCTTTATTTGGGCCACAGACCCGCCGGCCCGCCCGGCAATCCCCCGGAAGCTTATCACGGTTTGATGGACGAGGTGGCAATTTACCACCGCGCGCTTGCGCCAGCCGAGATTGCCTCCATCTACCTCGCCGGTTCAGCCGGGAAATGCCGTCATCCCGCCGCGCTGAATGAGCTGCGCACGGTGTTGAATGCGGCTTCCGATTCGGTCGACAAGCCGCCTGTGCTCGCGACCCTGGAAGCGGTGCGTGCGTCCATCGGGCGGGGGAACCTCGTTTCCGCGATCAACCAACTCCACGCGCTCCAGGAAAAAGTGGAGGCGCAGATCGGGCCGAGTGACCCTGAATTGGCGGGGCAACTCTTTGCCATGGCGCAAGAACTCATCGGGTCCCTCGACCCGAGCGGCGCGCGGCGCGCACAACTCGCCGCGCTGACCGGCACGCCGGCCAGTTTGCAGCGGGTCCTCCGGGTGGCGGGCACCGGGAGGTTGGTGGAAGGTTGGGCCATGCCGGGCGCGCTCTTTTCGGTCGAGCGCTCTCCCGACCTCCGCGACTGGGCCGAGGCAGGGCTGCCCGTCGAAGTCTCCGACGGCGTCTTCCAGTTCGTCGATCCGCAGCCGGACGAATCGGCGCATTTCTACCGGCTGAGGAGTCGCTGAGGCCAGGGGGTCAGTCCCGACTATTGGCCAATGAGGCCAGGGGGCCAGTCCCGACTATTGTGCATGACGCCAAGCGTCTGCTCTGACGATTGCACAGGCTCAGCCCTGACGTTTGACGCTGCGACCTGGTCCGCACGTTTTCCGGCCTTGGCCCGACCGGGGCCCATGGAAGACGAAGGCGCCATTCACCTCGTGATCAATCGCCGGGATCACCTAAAATCCATCTTCCGCCATGACGCAGATTGAAAACGGTTGCGCGAAACTTTGGAGGAGGACGCCTTGGCCGGCGGTTGCCGCAAGAGACGACGACCTTGGGGATGAATCGCGCCGCGGTTGCGGATGGCGCGGTGGGCGCATGTCGAACCTGCCGCCGGCCGCGTAGTCGTCCGGTGGGAGAAGCCAAAAGTGTCAAAAGGGAGGACTGACCCCTTCGCGTTGTTCCTTCTGGAAACCTTCGCGAGTTGGCGGGATTGCGTGGGGCAACGGTTCAAGCAATTGTTTCACCAGTTGGTCCACCATCGGATGCTCATCGGTCGACGTCGCGCAATTGCCCCAGAGCGGCTCGCCGGTTGCGCCTTCGACAAGCATGAGTTGAACACCAATCATGCCGGCGAGCGGCTCGAAATTTCCACCCGAAGGCATCCCGGCCGCGCCCGAGGCGACGCCAAAAATGAACCGCATCGTATTCCGGCCGCCTACCTTCCCTTGTTGCGCGGGAGTATTCGTGTATCCGCGCAGTTGGACAAAAGCCATCGTGTCGACAGCCGCCAATTTGGCCAGCAACTGCACATCGCTCTTTTCCTGTGGTGTCGCCCTCTCTGGCGGACTGCGCCACCTCATGAAGGTATAGAAATCTTTTCGCCCGGCGACGCGGCCGAGGGCTTCCGGCCCTTCGAGTGAAGCGGCCTGGTCGATCGTCACTGTCGTTTCCCACGCGGGAAAGCAAACCGCAAAACCCTTCCCCGTCAGTTCGCGAGTCACCGCGGCGATCAACCCTGCGCGGAGCTCTTCCTCTGCGTCCGGAGTTCATGAGTAAACGACGCCTTCCAGTAGCACCGGATTTCCCCGGGTTGCGGCGCGGTTGGTGCCAGAGGAGGGAATCGAACCCCCGACCAAAGGCTTATGAGTCCTCTGCTCTACCGCTGAGCTACTCTGGCCCACCGCCTAGCCACAACATGCTATGAACAGTCTATGACCTGCAATCGCACATCGTGTTCGTGCAGTCGCATGATTCCTCACGCGACCGCGAGCCCCGAGCCAAGGTCTGTTGTCGCACTGCGTGAACATGGCGCCGGACGATACGGCAAGGGATTTGACCATCGCAAGCGCAGAATTCGCGGGCATGGTCGCAGGATCCCTTACGCGCCTCCCCCGAAATCCTTCTCGTTGCGTTGTAGCGAAAGATCCATCCTCAAGTCTGAGTCTTCGCATGAGTTTGATCACGTCAAGTCACCTGTGTCATAGAAGACACCATTTGGGCCGGCATTGAGGATTGGCGTATTCCCAATCGAAGTGCGCTGCCCCGCGCATGCATGGATGTGACCACAAACCACCAGCCGCGGTTTTAGCCGAATTACGGCATCGCGCACGGCCGTGCTGCCGAGACTGCGGCCCGAAGAGGATTGGTCAACCGAGCCTTGGGGCGGTGAGTGCGAAACGAGCACCGCTCCAGTCGGACAACCGCGCAGCAGACGCGCGCCGTCCGCTTCGGAAAAATCATAACTCCAGTCGCCGAAAGGGGTGATGGGTATGCCACCGCCAATTCCGAAAAACGGCACACCCGCTATTTCCATGCCGGTGCCGTGCAATACTCGGGCACTCTTCCAGCCCGCGCAGGCCGCCACGAGTTCCTCGTAGGATTCGTTGTTGCCGGGAACCAATACGGCGGGGATGGCAATGTGCTGCAACACCTGGAGGCACGTGGAAACCCCTCGTCGTGCATTGGCAAAATCTCCCGCGCCGACCACCACGTCGACCCCGCGCGCAAGATCCACAATCCTCGTGGCTGCGGAAGTGTCCGTATGAAGATCGCTAAACAAGAAAAGTTTCATTTCAATTCGTGCCGCCGTTTGCCAACTCTATCTCGGCTGCCGATTCGCGTGGGTGAACGACCGCGCCGCCAGCCGCGACGTCGCCGCCGACCTCTACCGGCAGCGACTGGAGAAATGAGGAAGGGAAGGCGGGCACACTGCCCGGCGATGCCGTCCAGCAGCTCAATCACCGGCGCCTCCCGCGGGAACATTCAGCGCCGGGGTGGAAGGCGCAGGCGCACGATGGAAAAAGGTCGCAGTTCGAGTTCGAGTTTGTCCCCGCGCAGGTCCAGCGACGAGTCGATGGGTTTTACGGCCCCGGGTTGTTCGAGTGAGTTGGCCGCCCACGGAACGTCCGCCGTGAGTGTGTGCAGCTCCGCGCGGCCGGCCGGCTTGAAATCGGCGAACTCAACGACGAGATGGATCGGGCCGGAGGCGGCGCGATGCACGACCGAGAGAAGCAGGCTTCCGTCGTTCGCCAGTGCGGCCAGCGCGTCCACCACGCTGAAGGAAGCTTCCTTCGTGACGTTTTTCAAGTCGGGCAGGACGAGCGGCGCGCGCTCGGTGGCCGCTGCGATCTCGACGGCGACCGGCGTCGTTTCCGCGAAAGCGGCGAAGGCAGCCTGGGCGTAGTGGCAGGGGTTGGCCCAGACGCGCTCGCGTTCCTTGCGCAAGCCGCCGCCGTGGTTCACCGTGGCGGAGTGCGTCACCATTTCGACAAACGGCGCCAGGCGGATGGCGGCGTGGTAGAGGAGGACGTCATAAACCGCTTCGGTGATGCTGGCCTGGCTGGGCAGGTTTTCAGGCGTGAGGCGAACCGGCGCGTTCGTGCCCGTGGCGGGACGGAGGCGGGCAAAGAGCTGCAGTTCGGTCACCGCCAGCCGCGGTTGCTTCACGCCGGCTTTGCTCAGGTCGTCGCGCAGCGCGGCCCAATGCCGCTCGAGCACTTCGGGGACGGCCATGAAATCGCGATAGATATCGAGCGGGTCGGTGGACGGCGAAACGTTGCCGCCGATGAGCGGATGGTCGGTGATACTGCCGAGCAGCGGCGCGGCGCCGGCGATGAGCGTGTCGTTCCACGGCTTGCCCCAGAAGACCGGCGCGCCGCAGGCGTAGAGATGAATCCTCCGGTCGGCGGCGAGCATGGCTTTGGAGAATTCCTTGAAGCGATCGACGTAGCCGGCTGGCGTCGTCCAACCGAACTGCCACTTGCCCCAAAGCTCGTTGCCGACTTCCCAGTGCTGGACGCGGTAAGGCTGGCGGTGTCCGTTGGCCGCCCGCCGCCCGCCCATCGCCGAACTGGCTGGACCATTGCAATACTCGATCCAGCGGGCCGCCTCTGCCGGGGTGCCGCTGCCGGCGTTGATGCAAATCATCGGCTCGCAACCGACCGCCCGGCAGAACGCGATGAACTCGTCGGTGCCGAATGTATTGGGCTCGGCGTTGCCCCACGCATAATTTGGCTTCGTGGGCCGGTGCTCGATCGGCCCCACGCCATCCTCCCAGTGATAACCGCTGACGAAGTTGCCACCCGGCCAGCGCAGAATCGGAAGCTTTGACTCTTTGAGCAACCGCACTACGTCCGGGTCCGCCCCATGGAGGTGGTCGGCCGGACGGAGGAAAATATGGCCAACGATCATCTGGCCGGGCGAGTTGGCGCTCAGGGCCAATTTGTAAGCCGCGTCGGTGGGTGACGCCGGGTCCACCTCCAGCGTCGTCATCAGCTTTCGCCACTTCGGCGAAAGCCCCGGCACGGTCGCCGCCGCGGCGGACTTGCCGGCCCCGGGCGCGGTGAGCGACAGGGAGAGTGCCGTGATGTCTGGTGAACGCGCGAAGATTTCCAACTCGTATCGGCGCACCCGGTGCAGCGGCAGCCAGGTCCACTGCGCCAGGCCCTGGCCGGCGGATTTCACCTGCACACGTTGCGCGCGTCCGCCGTGCGGCCCCGTATCCGGACTCGGTTGCACGGCATCGGCCGGTCCTTCCCGCGTCCAGAAGCAGGCAAGCCCATCGCCCCGCGCCCGGACCAATTGATCGAGCTCTGACTCCGGCCAACCCGCCCGCGAAGCCTGACGGCGGAGTTCCTGGAGACATTTCTCGTCGTCGCTGTGGAATTTGGCGACGCCATCGGGCGTCATCTGCCCCGTCCCGAACGGCCAGTCGGCGAAGGTGGGATTGCGCAGAATCTGCGCGTCCATGCCGTTGTAAATGTTGGCCCACAGGTGTTCCGCAAACTTGCCGGTGATGAACCGCGGAATCGGGTGCGGCGAACGCTCGCCGGCCCGGACACGCACGGTCGCGCGAGACGGATCGTTGGCTTCGCCGACCTGGCGCAGGACAAGTTCAGCGCCTGGGACACGCGCGCCACTCAGGAAGATGAGTCCTGTGAGAGCAAATGAAGCCAGCGGAGGATTGTTCATGCGTCGAGTCTGAATCCCTCAAGCAAATCAAGCAACGCGCCGGAGACGGTCTGGACGTTGGTTCGTTGTCATCGATTTTCTCAAGGGTAACAAGGTAGTCTCCTTTTCATGTTCCGTACGGAACAAAAAATTGGACAAACCAACGGCCAGATCGCGGCGCCAAAATTTGCCGTCGGACAAAGGAAGCTTCCGCGTTAGAATCCAGCGCCATGAAGTCCATCATCCTGCTCACGCTGCTCATCTCCGCTGGGACGACTCGCGCCGAACTGTGGCTGGCCAAAACCGGACATGCGAAATGCGTGATCGTGGTTGACCCCGCTGCGGCTGCGCCCGAGCGAAACGCGGCGCACGAACTGGCCTCGACTCTCCAGCAAATCACCGGCGCCAGTTTCGAGATTCGGACGAACACCAAAGCGCCCGCCCATGCCATCCTGGTGGGCCCGGGCGAGGCCGCCCGTGGTGTGTTCCCGGGCGTGCCATGGGACGCCCTCGGCGCCGAAGAACTCGTTATCCGGACGAAAGGCGATCGGCTGCTCCTGGCGGGCGGACGCCCGCGCGGGACCCTCTACGCGGTGAGCCGTTTTCTCCAGCAACCATGCGGCGTGCGCTGGTGGACGCCTTGGGCCAGCCGCGTTCCCAGCCAGTCCACCCTGCGCGTCGGGGATCTGGATCTCCGCGAACGCCCGGCGTTCGAGTATCGCGAACCGTATTGGTATCCAGCCTTCGACGTTCATTGGTCCGCGCGCAACCGCTGCAATGGCCAGTCGTCGCGGTTGTCGCCGGAATTCGGCGGCTGCATTCGCTACAAAGGGTTTGTTCACACCTTTTACCCGCTCGTGCCGCCGGAGAAGCACTTCGCCGAGCACCCGGAATGGTTCAGCCTGATCAAGGGCAAACGCACGACCGACCGGGCGCAGCTGTGTCTGACCAATCCCAAGCTGCGCGAATTCATGGTCGAGCGCGTCCAGCAATGGCTGCGGGAGTCCCCCGACGCGGGCATCATCAGTGTGTCGCAAAACGACTGGCACGGCGCGTGTGAATGCGCTGACTGCCAGGCCCTCGACGACGCCGAGGGCACGCACGCCGCGACCCTGCTGGCGTTCGTGAACCACGTCGCGGAGAAGATTGAGCCGGAATTCCCGCACGTCGCCGTCGACACGCTCGCCTACCAATACACGCGGAGACCGCCCAAGACACTCCGGCCCCGGCGCAACGTCATCGTCCGGCTGTGCAGCATCGAGTGCAACTTCCGCGAACCGCTCGACCACCCCTCGAACGCCGCCTTCGCCGACGATCTCCGCGGCTGGTCGAAGCTCTGCCCGCGACTCTATATTTGGGATTACACGACGGACTTCGCGCATTATGCGCAGCCGCACCCGAACTGGTTCGAGCTCGGGCCGAACCTGCGGTTCTTCCAGGAGCACAACGTGCGCGGCGTCTTCGAGCAGGGGGCGTATCAATCGCAGGGCGCGGAGATGGCCGAACTGCGGGCCTGGGTGCTGGCGCAGCTCTTGTGGAATCCGCACCAGGACGACCGCGCGCTCATCAACGAGTTCCTCGAAGGTTACTACGGCTCCGAGGCCGCGCCGCATCTGCGCCGTTACCTCGACCTGATGCACGACGCCTCGAGGGGCCACCACCTGACCTGTAACTCGCCGACCGACGCGCCCCATCTCCGCTTCAAACCGCTCGCCGCAGCCGAGATCCTGTGGCAGCAGGCCGAAGCCGCCGCGGCCGACCGTCCCGAATTCCCAGAGCGTCTCCGCCTCGGCCATCTTGCCCTCCGCTACGTCTGGCTCTCGCGCTGGACGCAACTCCGCAAAGAACGCGACGCGCTCGGCACGCCATGGCCCTTGCCCGAGTCGCGCAAACAAGTTGCCGACGATTGGATGGCCGTGGCCAATGGCGTGGCGGGCAAGCCATGGACCAAGCTTACTCTGCTCAACGAAGGCGGATTGACCCCGCAGAAATGGATTGGGCGTTTTGCGCAGGATCCCGCGGAGCAGATACCTTAGTTATTCTGAGGCGTCCTCCGACTGTCCGATCCGTTCGGCGCGTCGCAGATAGAGCAGGGCTCTTTTGTAGTCGCCCCTCTTCTCAAAGCAGTGGCTGATCCGCATGTAGATCTCCGCGCTCGGTTTCTCGGCGGCGCGCTTGATCAAATCCTGCACGTCTTTGCCGCTCATTTCCCGGGCATTCACCGAGAACGGCTTGGACCATGCCTCCGCCTGAGAATGGCCGTTGGTAATAAGATGCTGCACGACCAGCAGCAGAATGGCCCCCAAAAGAAACATCTTGAGATTCGGCCTGACAAATACTGTGCTCTTCATATTCTTCAACCTCGCCAAAGTCCTTGGACCGCGCTGACCCTAATGTGGATCATCGACCTGTCGCTGTCCAATTTCCCATCGGCAACTTTGGCCGCCGACTTTACCGGCACTTTCAGGTTTGCAAACGAGCCCTCGACGCCATGCCGGCGAATCGGTATGGTTTCCTGCGGTTTCCGGCCGGACCTAACTCAGTGTCAGGGCGCAACCTCTAGTCCGACCGGACCAAAACACTGACCAACATGAAGAAGCTACGCTGGGCTGCCGCGCCTGGTTTGGCCGCGGCGCTGGCTGTCGGCCTTGGCCAGGCGCAGCGCTCGGCTCGCGAAGCCGACCAGGAGCGCGGCGGAGAGCTGCCGACGTGGAAGGTGGACGAGCCGTTCAAGAAGGATGTGTTCACCTTCGTGCGGGTCAAATACAGCGTGAGCGGCACGCATGGCTACGGGCATCGTCCTGATTTCCGTTGGGCCATCGATTTTCCAGACAGCGACCTCAACTTTTCATTCCGGCTGCAACAGGTCACTTCCATCAAGGTCAACCCGGATGGGAAAGTTCTGGAACTGACGGACAAGGAGTTGTTCGACTATCCGTTCATTTACATCGTCGAGCCGGGCCGGTTGACTTTCACCGACGAAGAAGTGCCCATCCTGCGGCGTTACCTGCTCAATGGCGGTTTTCTCATGTGCGACGATTTCTGGGGTGACCGCGAGTGGGCCTCCTTCCACCTGGAACTGAAGCGGGTTTTCCCGGAGCGCGAGCCGATTGAGTTACCGCTGAGTCATCCCATTTTCCATTGCGTGTTTGACCTGAAGGAAAAGCCGCAAGTGCCCGGGATCGACTGGGGGATTCAGAGCGAGTTCACCGGCATTACCTATGAACGAAATCACGGACCAGGCTGCGAGGAGGCGCACTACCGGGCGATTTTTGATGATAAGGAACGGATCATGGTGATGCTTTGTCACAATACCGATCTTGGCGACGGCTGGGAGCGGGAAGGGGAAAGTGAGTATTACTTCAAGGAGTTTTCGGAAAAGAGAGCTTACCCGCTCGGGATCAACATCGTTTTCTACGCGATGACACATTGATGGCGAATGAGGGAATGAGGTCGGCGAAGTCAAAGAGGCGGTGCGGCGGCGGGAATTTATGGACGCCGGTATCCCGCCGAAGGGATCGAGGGTTGCGGGTGAGATCGCCCTTCAGGCGGCCAGCCATGCTGGCGCTTGGCTTGGCCGCCGGTTTGCTGACCAGCCGCGCTGACCAAGGATGGGAGGGGCAAAGCCTGCACCTCACCTGGGAGAACGACGCGACCCGCGGCTCAGACCGGCACTACACCCAGGGCGCCAAGATCCGGTATTTGTCCTCCGATGCGGGCGCCCCCGGCTGGCTGGAAGCTTTGTTGGAACGAATCCCGGCGCTGGGATTCAGGGCCGACGGCGTGAAGTTCGGCCTGGAAGTCGGACAGGAAATCTACACGCCGGAAAACCTGGACGCCACTCAACCCATTCCCAATGATCGACCGTACGCCGGCTGGCTTTATGCCAGCGTCCTGGGACAACGGCGCGGTCCCGGCCTGGCGGAGATTCCGGTCATGGAACAGCTTCGTCTGGACCTGGGGGTGATTGGGCCGGAATCATACGCGGCGGACACTCAGAAAATCTGGCACGGCCGTGATCCCAAAGGTTGGGACAACCAACTGAAAACGGAAGTGGGCTTCGCGCTCCGTTACGAGCGCAGTTACCTGTTTGGCTTCCGCAGCCGGCACCGGTGGGACCTGGACATCATCCCCGACCTTGACGTCAGCGTCGGGAGCGTGGACACCCACTTTGGCCTGGGTGCCATGGCCCGCTGCGGTTACAACATTCCGAACAAATACGAGGCGCCCGGGAGGAAAACGGAGATGGACTATGGGGCTTACTTGTTCGCCTCCGCGGGCGACCGCTTCGTGCTGCGCAACATTTTTCTTGATGGCAACACCTGGCAATCGAGCCACAACGTGCACAAGGAGTCCCTGGTCGGGAGCGTGACGACAGGCATCACGGTGGTCCTGAAGTGGGTTGAACTGACGGCCTCGCAGAGTTTTCTCACCCGCGAATTCCGCAAACAAAAGAATTCCGATTCTTTTGGTTCGGCCACGGTGACCTTCAAGTTTTGATCGGAGGGTTGCCTGCTCGCCGGGGATCCGCTGCGGAACGACGTCAGTTTGCCACGTTTTTTCGCCAGGGATCGGTCACACCCCGAAGGTTGACCGGGCTCAGTTCTCCCCAATACCGGATGAATCGCGCACTGCCATCGGCAAAGACGTAGTTGGAACCAGCGCCAGGTCCGGACATTTTATCCGGCCCCTCGAATAATCGGATGTTCGGAGCGTCCACTAAACTACTGGTATGACCAAAAATGGAATTGTCCTTTCCGTCATCGCCGTGCTCCTGGCGGCCGTCTACGTTTACTCCTTCACCGACTGGTTGCGGAAAGAAACTATTCAAATCATCCCGGCCATCCGCCCCGGCCGCGTCTCCGCGAGCCCGCGCGATTCGGATCAGGCGCCGGTCTATCCGGTTTCCTTCGCCTTCGACGGGAAGTACAAATTCACGGAAGTAAAGGTCGTGGCCGCGAATGATCTGGCGACGAACAAGTATGCGACGCCCCTCTGGCACTTGCTTTCCGACTCCAATTCGGCGCCGACCAAGGCGTTCATGTACGGCCAGGCGCCGAAAGGGATGAAGCCCGCCGTGCCCCGCACCCGGCCGGAACCGCTGCAGCCCGATGTGGAATACGTCTTGATGGTGGAAGCGGGAAAGACCAGGGCGCAGACAAATTTCCACACGACCAAGGCCGTCGAGGCCGGCAAGTAGGCGCGCGACTGGCTTGCTGTCTTTGGGCATTGGTCATTCGAACCGAGGAAGGCGCGCTTTGTTAGAGTGCGCGTAGCTGTTCAGGAGTGATAGACACCCGCCCTCCTTCAGTTGCTCTCTTGGCTTTTTGGCAACCGTTTCAGTTGCAAGCGAGCCACGCGCGTGTCGTCCATTTCCTCGACGCGCAGTTCGTGTTGGCCCACCGTGAGAAAATCCCCCGCCTTGGGAAACCCGCCCAAGCGGCGAGTCACCCAACCGCTGGTGGTGGTGATTCCCTCCTCGGCCAACGGTTCGCCGACGAGTTCCTCGAGTTCATGCACGGGCAGGGCGCCGAGCACTTCCCACGTCTGGTCCCCCACCCGGACGATCAGCGGCTTCTCCTGATCAAACTCGTCCTGAATCTGTCCGACGAGCTCTTCCAGGATGTTCTCCAGGGTGAGCAAACCGACGGTTCCCCCATACTCGTCCACCACGATGGCCAGGTGCAGCTTGCGTTCGAGGAAACGTTGCAGGAGCCTTTCCAGTCGCGCCGTCTCCGGCACGTGAATCATCTTGCGCGCGACGGAAATCAGCTCGGAGCCTTGGCGGGCCTTCAGGCGCATGGCATAGAGATCCTTGAAGTGCACGACCCCGAGAGTCCGGTCCAGGTCGCCTCCCTCGCACAACGGGAAGCGGCTGAACCGGGATTTTTCCGCCACATCCAGGCACTCGGTCATGCTGGCGTGGGTGTTGAGCGAGACGATTTCCTGCCGGGGCCGCATGACGTCGCGAGCCACGCGTTGGCGCAGATCCAGCGCGTTGAGGACGATGTCGTGGCCGAGGGTGGTGGCGCCTGACCGCTTCTGCGACGCGGCGAAGAGCAGGCGCAACTCCTCTTCCGAATGGGCCAGGTCGCCTTCGCCGGCCGGCTGGATGCCAAGTTGATGCAGCAGCCATTGGGCGGCCCAATTGAGCAGCCAGATGAACGGATAAGAGATCCGATAAAACCACGCCAGCGGTGCCGCGATCCACAGGGCCGTCGGCAGGGTCTTGCGGATGGCCAAGGCTTTCGGACCCAGCTCGCCCACCACGACGAGCAGGAAGGTGTTGACAAAGAACCCGACCCCGATGGCGATGGAATGCCGGGCGCTTGGCGAGTCGACTCCCGTCCAGGCGAACACGGGGACCAACAGCGCCTGGAAGACAGGTTCGACCAGGACTCCCAGGCCCAGGCTCACCAGCGTGATGCCCAACTGGGTGGCTCCGATCGTCGAATCCAGGTGGCGGATCAGGCGGCGCGCCAGCCGCGCGCGGCGATGACCCTTGGCGATCAGCGGATCGAGCTGGGTCTGACGGACCTTGACCAAGGCAAACTCCGCGGCGACAAAGAAACCGTTCAACAGCACCAGGGCCAACACCGCGAGAATCTTCAGCAGAATATGGCCGTCATCGGCGTTCATGCTTTCACAGGCGCACCTCTCCGAAGATGACGCCCAGGATGTCCTGCAAGCTGACGATGCCCAACTCGCTGCGGTCGTAGCCCAGCACGATGGCCAGACGCTGGCCCGTGCGCTGCATTTGGCGCAGGGCGACCTCGAGTCGCATTTCGTCGTCCAGATAGAGCGCTGGCTTGAGGAAATCGCCCGCCGTCTTGCCAGAGTCAAGCGATTCCTCGAAGAGCAGCGACCAGAGGCTGAGCAGCCCGACAATTCGCCGCCGATTTCCCTGGCTCTGCCAGACGGGCAGGCGGTTGAAGCCGTGCGCCCGAGCCAGGGCGAAGATCTCGTTGACCGGTGTCTGAGCGGTCACCGTGACGGTTTTGCTCAGCGGGGTGGTGATCTGTCGCACGGTCAGGTTCTGCAAATCCAGGACGCGATTGATCATCGTTCGCTCGTCGCTGCTCAAGCCTTGGGCCGATTCCTGCATCACGAGCCGAAGCTCATCGCGATTGCCGAAGAGGTGTCCGGTGAACGTCCGCCCTCCCGACCAGCGCAGCAGCCAACGGGAAAGGAGGGCCACCGGTGCCACGAGCGGCCGGAGGGCCAGGTGCACCAGGCGGAACGGCAGCGCCAGGGCCAGGCAAAGCCGATTCGGGTAGAGGCGGAAGAGCATCTTGGGCAGCAATTCGCACACGGCGTAGAACACGAGGATGCCGGCGACGATCGAGGCGAGCAGCAACCACGGCCAGGCCCGCAGCCAGCGGTACAATCCCATCACCCCGAGGCTGACCACGCCGAGGTTCGATAGCGTGTTGCCCACCAGGATCGTCCAGAAAAAGTTTTCCGGGTTTTCGAGGTAGCCATGGAGCGCCTTGGCTCGCAGGTTGCCACGGCGCATCAGGTGCCGGATCCGCAATCGGCTCAAGGCAAACACCCCGGTCTCCATGCCCGACAAAAAGAACGACAACCCGGCACAGAGAAAGAAGAGCAGGATGAGCAGGCCGTTCATGCGTGGTGGATGATTGGACCGAGCTGCGTCATTTCCTTCTGATGACTTCCACCAACAATTCCTTGACGCGACGTTCATCGACGACCTGCGCCGTCAATTTCAGGCCGCGAAACACCACCGACTCGCCGGCCGTCGGGACGACCTCCAGCAAGTTGACCATCAGGCCGCCCATCGTATCGACGTCCCGCGTTTCCCCGAGTTCCAGGTACTCGCGTCGAAAATCATCCAGGCGCATGGCGCCACTCACGCGCCAGCGCCCCTCGCCCAGTTTCTCGGCGACGAAACCCGCCGACTCGCCGCCATGGCGCATCCGGCCGATCACTTCCTCCAAAATATCCTCCACGGTGATCAATCCGGCGGTGCCGCCGAACTCATCCACCACCATGGCCAACTCGCGTTGCTGGCGCTGCAGACTTTTCAGCAGTCGCAGCAAGTTCATGCTCTCCGGCACGAACGACGACAACTCGATGGCGTCGGCCAGGTCCACGTTCGGATCGAGCAACAAGGCGCGCGTGTTCAGAACGCCCACGATCGTGTCCGGCGTCTCATCGTAGATGGGCAGCCGGCGGTGCTTATACTTCCGGGCCGCGGCGATCATTTCCTCGATGCTCAAGTCGTCCGAAATCGCGGCCATCCGGGAACGGGGTCTCATCACGTCTTTGGCGATCTTCCGATCCAGGCTCACGATCTGCAGAATAATGTCCCTTTCCGATTTGGCCAGGGTGCCCTGCTGAAACGCCAGTTCGACCAGTTCCTGGTATTCTTCGTCGGCCAATCCCGAGCGCGTCTGGAGCGATCCCCGCACGAACAGGCGCAAGCAGGTTTCGTTGAAACGTTGGAAGAGCCGCTGCAGCCAGCCGGTCGTCTGGCGCAGGACCAGCATCGGACGCGCCACCCGTCGCGCCCATTGTTCGGGCGCGCGCACGGCGAGCGTTTTGGGCAGGACCTCGCAGCCGATCAGGAGCAGCGCCGCCACGACGATGAGGGTGATGGCGGGCGGCCATTGGCCAAGCAGCACTGGCCAGAGGGCCAGGGCCACGATGGCGCCGTTCGCGACGGTGTTCCCCAGCACAATGGTGGCGAGCAGTTCCGCCGGCTGTTCGAGCAGGCGCAGAACCGTCGCGCCGCCGGGTTGTCCCGCGATTTGGCGCGCGCGCCACTTGCCCAGGGCGAACAAGGCCGACTCGGCCAGGGCAAAAAATGAGCTGGCGCCGGCAAACACCAGCACGCCCGGCAACACCAGCCACACCGTTGGCCCCATGGGGGCGATTATGCCGGAGTCGCCCTGGAAAGGCGAAGGACCGAGGAAAGCTCGCGGGGCGGATGCCTGGTCTTGCGTGGGGGCAGTGCGGTGGGAAGCACCCTTTGTCAAACACCGACCCTGCAACACACCTGGACAACGATGCAGGGTCACTGTTCGCGCCCCGCGAGCCGTTTACTCGAATGTTCCCCTCCTTGGAAAAGTGTGCCGTTCGCTAATTCAGCGCGACGCCGCGCCGGATGTAAGTGGGTACGTCCAAATCCTCGCCCTGGTGGATGGTCGGTTCGCTTTTCTCGAAGCGCCCCCGGGAGACAATTTCCAGCGGCAGCTGGCCCTGCTTCAGGCGCGAATTGTTTCGGCGCGGTCGGGAACCACCGTTCCCCTGCTGCGTCAACAATTGCTCGGTCTTCTCCGGCGTCAGCCGGGGAGGAGGCGCCATAAAGCGCGACGCCAGCCGGGGGGACGCGCCGGACCCGGCAAGCTCTGTTTCCAATCCGGAGGCGCCGGGATCGCCGCCGGCGACCGCCTCCGTGTTCCGCAGCGCGCTTTCCGCGGGGCCGCGGCAGGAGGCCACCAGCGTCACCAAGAGCCGATCGCCCAATGGTGCATCGAGGGACGCGCCCAGGATGATGTGCGCTTGCTCGCACTGGCGATTGATCTGTTCCAGGATCCGGTCGACTTCCGCCATGGTCAGGCTGGGGCCGGCCGCGATCGAGACCAACACGGCGGCCGATTCCGCCAGAGCCTGCCCCCCTTCGATCAGGGGGTGGGACAGAAGCTTCACCATCACTTCGCGCGCCCGGTTTTCTCCCTGCGCCTCCGCCGTGGCCAGACAGCTCTCGGCGTGCTTGCCTTGAGCGACGGCACAGAGGTCGGCGAAATCAACGTTGATCAACCCGGGCCGCGAGAGCAGTCGCCAAATTCCGCGCACGCCCTGGGCGACCAGTTCATTGGTCAGGTCGAAGGCCTCCAACAAGCTGGTGTGTTCGTCGATTAAGCGGAAGACTTTCTGGTTGGGGACGCAAATCACGCCATCGGCCGCGTTTTTGAGGGCGTGCAGGCCCAGTTGCGCCTGGCGTGCGCGCCGGCTGCCTTCGCAATCGAACGGGAGCATGACGATGCCCAGCACCAGGGCGCCGCACTCCTTGGCCACGCGGGCCACCACCGGGCTGGCCCCGGTGCCCGTCCCTCCGCCCAGGCCAGCCACGACAAACACGACGTCGGCTCCCTGGCAGAGCGCGCGCAGGGTCGCGGCGTCCTCCTCGGCCGCGGCCCGCCCGCGCTCCGGGTCGCCGCCCGCCCCGAGACCGCGGGTCGTCTTCGCGCCGAGATTCAACTTTGTCGGCACGGCCGATTGGGCCAGCGCCGGCGCGTCGGTGTTGAGCACGGCAAAGCTGACGCCCGCGAACGACTCGCGGGCGAGGTGACTGACAGCGCTGCAACCCGCGCCGCCCACACCCAGAACTTTTATGGCGAATGCCTCTTTCCACGCCGGCATCTCCGGCGAATGGCTGGTTTGGTTGATCATAATCTTGGAAGGCGGTTCAATCGCCGCGCAGCAGCTCGCCAAACTTCTCCTTGATCGCTCGAGTCAGGGAATGGCCGCCGGCTTTTCGTTTCTGCTGAAACGAACCGTATTTCACCAGGCCGATGGCCGTGGCGAACTCGGGTTGATCCAGGGCCGACTTCAGTCCGCTGATGGAATTGGTTTTGCCCAGGGAAGCGGGCAGTTGAAATATCTGTTCGGCCAGCTTTTGCACGCCCGGGATGCGGGCTCCGCCGCCGCAGATGAAGATGCCGGCGCAGAGGTAATCGAGCAACCCCGCCTTGGTCAGGTCGCGTTCGATCAGTTCGAAGGTTTCCTGGAGGCGCAGCGACATGATCCGCCGCAGATGTTCGACGTTGCAGGTTTTGTGCGGCAGGCCGAGTTCATCGTTCTCGGCGACGGTCAGGCCCTTGTCCTTGTCCTCGACGAAAGCCGCGCCGTATTTGACCTTGAGGGCCTCGGCGCGGCCGAGCGGGACCTTCAAGCCGTAGGCGAGGTCGTTGGAGATATGATCGCCACCGACGGCCAGCACCGCGGCATGTTTGATAATGCCACCGCTGTAGACCACATATTCCGTCGTGCCCCCGCCCAGGTCGATGACCAGTGCGCCCATTTCCTTCTGCTCGCTGGTGAGGAGCGCCAGCGAGGCGGCCAACCCGTTGCAGACAATCGCCTCCACCTCCAACTGCAAGCCCTTCACGACGCGGATCGGGTTTTGCAGGCGGTTGAAGTTGCCGTGGACCACATGCACGTCGACTTCGACCCGCGCGCCGAGCATGCCGACGGGATCGACGATGCCGTCGTGTCCATCCACCAGGAAGTGTTGCCGGATGGCGTGGACGACATGATTTTGCGCCGGCAGGTTGATCGCCTTGGCATTTTTGATCACATCCTCGACGTCCTCCCGGGAGATCTCGCGATCGGCTGAGACGACCGGATGCACGCCGCGATTGGTGAAGCCGCGGAGGTGCGCGCCGGTGACGCCGAGATACACACTGCGAATCTCGACATCGGCCATCTGTTCGGCCTCGACGATGGCATTGCGCACGTCCTCGCCGGCGGAAGAGGGGTTGGCGATTTCCCCTTTGCGCACGCCGCGCGAGCGCGACTGGCCCACGCCGATGAGGTTGAGCGCCCCGGCGGAGTTGACTTCGCCGACGACGGCGCAAACCTTCGAGGTGCCGATCTCCAGTCCGACGAGGATGGATGCAGGATCAAACATGCTTTTTCTTGTAAGGGGAGGCTTTGAGGGGTCTGGGGGGAGGCGGGGTTTGACCGCTCGAGTCGGTCCAAATCATGGGCAGGTTGTTCGCGATGGCCAGGTCCAACGATTCAATATGCTTGCCGAAACGTTGCGCGCAGTCGAAGACGGCCCGCCAACGGCGCAAGGACGCGTCGAAATCCGCCAGGCCAAAGGTCAGTTCGTTGCCCTGGGCGGTCTTGACCACCAGCACACCCGGGGTGGCGACGTCGATTTGCTTCAGGTCCACCAACCCCGCCATGGGCGAATGCTCGAAGGCCTGAAGCAACGCCAGCGCCGCCTGCACCTGGAGTAATTCCGTCTGTTTGCCCGGCCGGATATCCCGCGGCGCAAGCCCGGTGATGAGCGGCAGATGGTCGTTGGTCTGCGCCACGGGGACAGCCCGCTGGGAGGCTTCGACCGGGAACATGAAATAGCCGTGGGCATCCAACGTGCAGATTCCGCCTGCGTCGATTCCGCCGGAGCGCAGATGGGGGAACAACACTTGCGCGATGGGTTCCCGCTCCGTCACCCGCAGGCTTAAGGTTCGGGGCAAAACGCGTTCGACCTCGACCGACTCGATGGCCGGGACCAACTTGAGGTCCCGCTCCACGCGCGCGAGTTCGAGGGCCAGGAGATTGGCGCCCAACTTCACCCCCGCCCAGGTGCGGATTTGTTCGGTCGAGAGGACGCCATCGGTTTCGATGCGCAGCGTGCGGATGGCGAAGGCCGGGTTCTCGAAGACGAACCGGCGGAGCAGCAACTCCACACCGCGCCAGGTGAGGAAGAGCGTGAGGAACAGGATCAGCGTCGTGCCGAGAAACAGGATCAGGCGACGCCAACGATTCTGGCGACGCTGGCTGGCGCTGAGCTTGACATCCAATACATAGTCACGCGGGAGGCGCCGGTTTTTGCGTTTGCGCTTCAGAAACATTCTTCAGGCCCGCCGCAGGGCCAGATCAATCATGCGCTGGCAAAGTTCAACATAACTGAGTCCGGCGGCGGCCGCCGCTTTGGGCATCAGGCTGGTCTCGGTCATCCCGGGCAGGGTGTTGACTTCGAGCACGACCGGCTCGCCGTCCGGCCGGACCATGACATCGACCCGGGCATAATCGCGCCCGCCGACCGCGTGGAAGGCGCCCAGCGCGGCCGCCTGGATGCGCTCCGTGACGCGCGCGTCGAAGGGAGCCGGGCAAAAGTACTCGGTCGCGCCGGCGGTATATTTATTGGCGTAATCGTAGGCGCCCTGGCGGGGTCGCACCTCGACCACGGGCAGCGCCTGGTCGTCGAGAATGGCGACGGTCGTTTCGCGGCCAACGATTTTCTCCTCGAGCAACACCTGCCGATCATGGCACAGGGCCTCGGCCAACGCGGTGCTCCAGTCGGCCACGCGTTCGACGAACTGCAAACCCACGCTGGAACCCTGGCGCACCGGCTTGAGCACCACCGGCGGCTGCCAGCCCATCGGCCAGCGCGCGCCGGCCGAGTTCACCACCAGAAATTTCGCCGTGGGAATGCCCGCGGCGAGACAGCGTTCCTTGGTCAAAACTTTATCGAAGGCGATCCGGCTGGCTTCCGGTCCGCAACCGGTGTAAGGCACGCCGAGTTCCTCCAGCCGTTGCTGCACCTGGCCATCTTCGCCATAGGTGCCGTGCAGCGCGAGGAAGACGACGTCGGTGTTTGGCGGCAGGGACCAGGACTCGTTCTGCGGGTCCAGTTCGTTAACCTCCTGCCGCAAGGATCGCAGGGCCTGCGCCACGGCGGCGCCCGTGCGGAGCGAGACTTCGCGCTCCGCGGAGAATCCGCCGAGCATCACGGTAATCCGGAGGGGCGAAGACATCGTGGCGTTCCTCTGCATTGAAGCGGACGCTGCCATGCCGCCGGGTCAGCCCTCTCCCAGGATCTCCACTTCCGTCTCCAGGTCGATATTGCGGGCCGAGCTGACCCGCTGTTTGATGACGTCGATGAGATTCAATACGTCCTGCGCCGTGGCGTTGCCGTCGTTGACGATGAAGTTGCCGTGCACGTCGGACACGACCGCGCCCCCGACCCGCGTGCCTTTCAGGCCGAGCTCGTCGATGAGCCTGCCGGCGGGGATGGTTTTCGGGTTCTTGAAAATGCAGCCGGCGCTGGGCGCCGCCGGTTGGCTCTCCCAACGTTTCCGGCTGAATTGCTGCATGCGCGCGGCCACCACTTCCGGCGAGGCAGGCTGGCCCTTGAGCACCGCGCCCAGAGCGATGTGGTTTTTGAAGAGCGGACAGCCGCGATACTCGACGTTGACTTCGCCAGCCAGGCGCTCCTGCACCCGACCGGAGTAATCCATGAAATGAATTCGCTCGACCACGTCGAACAGCCACGACCCCATGGCCCCGGCGTTCATGCGCATCGCCCCGCCCAGGCTGCCCGGAATGCCCTCGAGAAATTCCAGCCCCATCAATCCGGCGCGGCGCGCCTCTACCGCGACGGTCTTGAGCTTGACCCCCGCGCCACAGCGCAGTTGTTCCCCGTGAATTTCCAGGCGGGAAAAATTGGGATGACAGAGGCAAATGATCATGCCGCGAACGCCGCCGTCCCGGATCAGCAAATTTGAGCCGCGGCCCAGCATGGTGAATTTGAGCTGCTCTTCCTGGCAAAATTTGAGCACGCGGGCCAGGTCGTCTTCTGAAGCCGGCTCGACGTACCAATCCGCCCGGCCGCCGACCCGCAAGGTCGTGCGCTTGGCCAGGGGCTCGTCGTGTCGAACCACCGACTGGGAAGAGAGGGTCGCCGTCAGTCGGGCCAGTGATTGTTCGCTCGGGCTCACAGTTTCTTGGCGCAGCGCCGCGGCCAGTTGATGAGCCGCCTGGGTGATGTCTCCCGCGCCCAGGAACAGCACCAAATCTCCGGGAAGCATGGCGGCGCGCACGGCCCGGCGCAAGTCCGGGAGCGTGGGGATGAATTCGACGGCCTGGCCCGTTGCGCGGATCGTTTCGGCCAGGCGCGCGCCGTTGACCCCGGCGATTTCCACTTCATTGGCGGCATAGACTTCCGTGATCCAGAGCCGATCACACTGCTTGAAACAGGTGGCGAACTCCGACATCAGGTGCAACGTGCGCGTGAAACGGTGCGGCTGGAAGGCGACTAACAAGCGCCGGCGCGCCAGTCCCTGGAAGGCCTGGAGGGTGGCGTCGATCTCCGCCGGATGATGACCGTAATCATCGAAGAGGCCAAAGCGTTCGTCATGAAACAATTCCTGTTGGCGGCGGGCGGCGCCGGTGAACCCGGCGATGGCCGCCGCGATCGATTCCGGCGCATAACCCAGACGATGCAACAGGGCGACAACCGCCCCGGCATTGGAGACGTTCTTCTCGCCGATCAGCTGCAAGCGGAAGTCGCCCAACTTGTGCCCGGCGTGCCAGACTTCGAAAGCCGCCCGAGGCGCGTCGCGCGTGTGCTCACAAAACGTGCGGCCAGCTTCCGACCTCGGGCCTTCGACCCTCGACACCAACCGATAAGTCGCGAGCGGATGAAAACCGTAGGAGATGGCCCCGGGCTGGCGGGCGAACAACTCGGCCAAACGCGCGTCATCGGCACAGAAGAGCAAATGCTCGCGCGTCTGGCGACCGAAGTTGGCAAACTCACGGCACACCGCTTCCAGGTTGGCGTAGAAGTCCAGATGTTCCTCATCCACGTTGAGCACAATCGAGTGGAGCGGCCGGAATTCCGACAGGGTTCCGTCACTCTCGTCGGCCTCGACGATGAAGTAGGGCGCCGCGGCGGGCGGGCTTCCTGCCGCCGGGCCCAGGGAACTCCCCGTCCTGGATCCTTCCCCGGGAGGCGACTGGCTCGCGTCGGTCGGCCGTGCCGCGAGACGCGCGTGCCTGCCGAGTTGTGGGACGAGCGCTCCGACCGCGTAGCCCGGGTTGGCCGACAACTTGTCCAGCGCGAACGCGAGCAGCGCCGTGGTGGTCGTCTTGCCATGCATGCCGGCGATGCAAATCCCGCGTTGACGGTGCAGGATCGCCGCCAGGAGGACGGCGCGACGGACCAGCGGGATCTGGCTTTGCTCGGCCGCCTGGAGCTCCGGATTGTCGAGACGGATGGCGGAGGAGTAGACGACCAGGCTGGGTCTGGCCGCATTGAGCTGGCTGGCGGCGTGCCCGAGATGAATTTGCGCGCCGCGCGCGAGGAGTTGGCGGATTTCCTGGTTGAGCGCCAGGTCCGACCCCGCGACCCGCAGGCCCAAATCGAGCAACAAGTGCCCCAGCCCGCTCATGCCGCAACCGCCGGCACCGACCAGGTAAACCGTGGTGTCGGGCCGGGCTGCGTCAAGCAGCGTGCTGGCTTGGTCTGAAGTGAGATGAACCATCTTGGGGGGTCGAGGGTTGCTGGGAGGCGGCGGACCCGGCGGCGAGCGCCGGACGCTTCCAGTTTGTGCCGCGCCTGGCTTCGAGCCGGGCGAGAATCCGTTCAGCGATGAGTTGGGCGGCGTGGGCCTGGTGCCATCGTTCCAAAGCTTGAGCCATCGCCGCGTGCACGCCCGGCTGTTGGACCAGGCTCAGGATCAAAGAGGCCAACTGGGCCCCGCTGGCGCCGGATTGTTCCAGGAGCAGGGCGGCGCCCGTCTCCACGAAGGCGCGGGCGTTGTGGAATTGATGGTTGTCCGCCGCGACCGGGTACGGAATGAGCACCGCAGGCAATCGCATGGCTGCCAGTTCGGCGAGGGAGGAGGCTCCGGCACGGCTGACGGCGACGGAGGCTGCGCCCAGCGCCCACTCGATCTCGGTGAGGAACGGTCGGACGATGGCCCTGGCCTTGTGCGCGTCATAAGCCGCCTGTACCCTGGCCAAATCCTTCGCTCCGGTGAGGTGGATGAACTGCAGGTCCGGCGCCGCGCTCCGCAACGGCGCGAGCGCACCGAGCATCAAGTCGTTGATCCCGGACGCTCCCTGGCTGCCGCCCATGACGAGGAGTAACGGGCGCTCGGGGGAGGCACCGAGGGCCTGGCGGCAGGCGGCCGGGGCGGCGGCCTGGAACTGCGGTCGAACCGGTGTCCCCGTGCAAAGCACGTTGGTGTGATGCAATCGTCCGGCCGCGCTGGGGAAGCCGACAAACGCCTGATCGACGAAGTGGGCGAGCCAACGGTTGGCCTTGCCCGGAATGGTGTTGGATTCGTGGACAAAGGTGGCGGCGCCGCACGCTTTGCCCGCCAGCACCGGCGGCGCGCTGGTGAATCCGCCCATGGCGAGCACGGCCTGCGGCGGGCGGTTACGAAAAAGACTGCGACATAAACGATAGGATTTCCAACAGCCCGATAGGAACGCGGGAAACCCGTGGCGCGTCAGGCCCACCGCCGGCAAAGTGGCGACCTCCATGCCGAGGGCGGATTGCACCGCGTGTTGATCCACTTCCTTGGGTGAGATCAGCAGTGTCACATCGCAGTTGAGCATGCGCAATTGCTCCGCCACGGCCAGACCGGGAAAGAGGTGCCCGCCCGTGCCGCCACACGCGATGGCGACGAGAGGTTTGCTGGCGGCATCGGGTTTCATGAGCTTTGTGGCGCGGCAAATTCTTCCAGGCCCGCTTCCGCGGAGGGCACTGCCACCCCGTTGACTGAATGGCGCCCGATATTAATCAGCAGTCCCACGCACGCCATCATGATCACGAGGTTCGAGCCCCCGTAACTGATGAAGGGCAGAGCCAGACCCTTGTTCGGCAAAGCGCCCGTCACGACTCCCACATTGATCAGAACTTGCATCGCAATCAAGAACGTGATTCCGGAAGCGATCAACATGCCGAACGTGTCCGGAGCGTTCCAGGCGATGTAAACGCCACAAAGGAGGATGACGAGGAAGGCGCCCAGGACCGAAAAGGTCGCGATCAGCCCCATCTCCTCGCCGATGACGGAGAAGATGAAGTCGGTGTGATGCTCCGGCACAAATCCAAGTTTCTGGCGGCCTTCTCCCAAGCCGAGGCCGGTCAACCCGCCATTGCCCAGCGCGGCCACCGATTGATAAGTCTGCATCCCTTTGTCGAGCCGAGTCTCCTCGGGGTGAAGCCAGGCATAAACACGCTCCGACCGCATCGGGTCGTGAGCGATGAAGATCATCAGGCCAACCAGGCCGGTCAGGAACGGCGGAAGAACGTAGCGCCAGCGCAGCCCGGCCACCAGCAGCATGACCGCGCTGACGCACGCCAGCAAAAGCGTTGTCCCCACGTCGGGCTCGCGGAAAATCAGCCCGAGGACCACGGCAATGCCCGCGCCAGGGAGCAGGACCCCGCGCGTCAATGTCCCCATGTGACGCTGGAAACGCTCCCCGTACCACGCCACGGCCAGGATGAGAGCCACTTTGGCGAACTCGGAGGGCTGGAGGCGAACCACGCCGAAGCCGATCCAACGGGCCGCCCCTTTCCGGGTGATGCCCAGGTGCGGAGCCCAAACCAGCAGGAGCAGCCCAATCGCCAGCAGTAATAGCACCCACCAGATTTTTTTGAGCCAGCGATAGTCGCCGGAGGCGGCCAGACAACAGGCCACCAGCCCGACCCCTGCCCAGATCGGCTGCATGATGAGATAGCGCGCTTCCGGTTGGCCCGTGCTGGCGCTGACGAGCATGACGATCCCAAGGACCAGCAGGCCGAGCACCGCGAAAAGGAGGAGGGACGTGGCGGCTTTCATAGGAAGGGAACACCTCAAAAATTTGACGCGAGTTGGGGCCATGAACCGGATCGCTGCCGGGCCCAGCGATTTACGATGTACGATTTACGAGATACGATTTACGAGCGCCGCGCAACGCAGATCGCCGGGCGCGCGAATCGCGTCGAGCCGCGATCCATCCATCGGAAGCTCGTAAATCGTACATCGTACATCGCAAATCGCTGGGCCCGGGAGACCGCCCGGTCCGAATCACCAGGTTCATGGGGCGGGCAACGCCCGGCCGAAGCCGGGACTACAAACCGTTAAGGGTTGGTCGGTGGCGGAATAATCGGCGGCGGCTGCACCGGCGGCACGGCCGGCGCGGGCGGCACTGCTTCGGCTTGGGCCGGGACCGACTTGGCCGGGATCTTCAGTGTCTGGCCAACCTTGATCTGGTCGGTCTTCAAATTGTTGGCTGAGCGGAGTTGTTTGACGGTCACGCCATAGGTACTGGCGATCTTCATCAAGTTGTCACCCGACTTGACTTTGTAGGATGTCGCGGCGCCGTTGGGCGGGGTCAATTCCCGCGCGTTGGCGATCAGGGTGGAGGGCCCGGAAGTTCTCGGCGGGGGAATTTTGATCTTGTCGCCGATCTTGAGACGGTTGGGGTTGACGCCCGGGTTCGCATCCGCGATGGCCTTGAAGCCGACGTTATATTTCTTGCCGACGGTGTAAAACGAATCGCCCTTGGCGATGGTGTGCTCGGTAAATCCAGTGGCCACGGCCGCCGAAGCCTGGTCCGTCGGCGCAGGCGGCGGCGCGACGGTCGCGTCAGGAACCGGTGTGGGCGGCGCCAGAGCGCTCACGGCCTGGGTGGCCTGCGGTGGCGGAGGCGAAGTGGGCGGGGCCGGCCACGGCTCCCCGGCCGGCGGGGGCACCGGCGGGGCGCCGGTGGTATCCAGGGCCTGTTCCGTCTTCTTGTTGCACCCTGCGATGAGCAATACTCCGAGCAGGACGACGTGGATGGCAAGGATGGCAAACACCGTCATGCGGATGTGGGACTTGCCCTTGTCCGGGAAGGTGCCCTGGGGAACGAGTGGGTTCGGTGTATTCATTTTCAAAAGTGGCGCAACTGAGCGTCCGTTCTTGAGGTTTTATTCAGTTCATGTTTTTCGCTCCGGGGTTCTCCCTCAAAAAAACCCCAAGCGAAGGCATATCAAATCGACCGGCCCCTGCCCTCGTCTCCTGTCTGGGCGACCGGGACCGACCCGGCGTTTTTCGGCAGGCTTTCGACTGCCTGGCGAAACACTTCGCCCCGGTGCTGGTAGTTTTGAAACTGGTCAAAGCTGGAGCAAGCGGGTGAAAGCAAAACTACGTCGCCAGCTACCGCGTTGCGCGCGGCTTCCGAGACTGCTTCTAACAACGAGTCGGCGAGGGCGCAAGGAGTAAAAAGGCTCCAGGCCGCGCGAATTTTTTCGCGTGCCTCGCCAATCAGAATGGCCCGCTTCACCCGCTGGGAAAGGAGCGGACCGATTTCATAATATTCCAGCGCTTTATCCCGGCCTCCCGCGATCAGCCAGACGTTCGGTTCGCCCGCGTGGGAACGCGGCATCGACAGCAACGCTTTCTGGACGGCGTCCAAATTGGTCGCCTTCGAATCGTTGACAAACGTTACACCATTGATTTCCGCCACCAGTTCACAGCGATGTGCAGCAGGTCGATACTTCTTTAAAGACGCCACCATGGTCTCCAGTGGCATCCGCAGCACACGCCCCACCGCCAGCGCGGCCATGAGGTTCTCAGCATTATGCGGGCCGGAAACCCGACATTCCGCCATATTCAGCAACGGGCCGATCCAGCCGTCCAACTGGCTGACGAGCAGGCCCCGGTCAAAGCAGAGATCGGCCCGTCGGTTGTTGGCGCTGAAGGTGATAACCTTGGACGGAATGCTCACCGGGAGGGCGCGCAACTGGGCCAGCGCCTCGCTCTGGATGACCGCCCAATCAAACGGTTGTTGGTTCATGAACAATCGCCCCTTGGCTCGCGCATACTCGCTCAGGCTCGTGTAGCGATCCAGATGGTCGGGAGTGATGTTCAACAGGACCCCAATGGCCGGCCGGAAGAATTGAATCGTCTCGAGTTGAAATGAACTGACCTCCAGGGTCAGGAAGTCCAGTTCTTTGGTCCGCTCCACGACCGCACAAACCGGCACGCCGATATTGCCGGCCGCCAGTGTCTTGATGTGGTGATCGGTGAGGAGATGCTCGACCAGTTCGGTCGTGGTCGTTTTGCCGTTGGTGCCCGTGATCGCGATGTTCAGACAGCGGGAATGTTGAAAGCCCAGCTCGAATTCCCCGATGATCGGCACCTTCCGGGCACTGATTTCCTTGAGCACAGGGTTGGTCCAGGGGATTCCCGGGCTGATCACCGCCAGGTCGAAGGATCGGGCCGGGGCCTCCGTCGCCCCGAGTTGGACGGCGATCCCCCGCGACTGCAACGGCGCTATCCCCTGCTGCAGCTCGGGCGTGTTGGCGCTGTCTATCGCCACGACCTTGGCCCCGCCACGGTGCAACAAATCCACCGCCGCCAGCCCGCTCTTGCCCAGCCCAAGGACCAGGACTGACTTGTTTTGGAGCGAAATCATCTAGCGTATCTTCAAGGTGCTGAGGGCGACAACGGCGCAGAGGATGCATAAAATATAGAAGCGAATGACCACCTGCGTTTCGTGCCAGCCCTTCTTCTCGAAATGATGATGCAGAGGCGCCATGAGAAAAACGCGGCGCCCGACGCCATAGCGGCGTTTGGTGTACTTGAAGTAGCCGGTCTGGATGATCACCGACAACGCTTCGGCCACGAAAACGCCCCCGGCAATCACGAGCATCAAGGGCTGATGGATCAGCACCGCGATGATGCCCAGCGCGCCGCCCAGCGCGAGTGAGCCCGTGTCGCCCATGAACACTTGCGCCGGGTGACAATTGAACCAGAGAAAACCCACGCCCGCGCCGAACATGGCGGCGCAAATCACCGTCAGTTCTCCCGCGCCGGGAACGTAGGGCATCTGCAGGTAGGAGGCCGCGCGAAAATTGCCTGCCAGATAAGTCAGCACGGTGAACACGGTGGAAACGATCAGCGTACAGCCAATCGCCAGACCATCCAGGCCGTCGGTCAGGTTCACCGCGTTGGAACTGCCGACAATCGCCACCGACGCCAGGACCAGGCCCACGATTGTCCCGAGCGTGCCCGTGGCCACGGGATGCTTCATGAACGGCACCATCACGTGGCTGATCAACTTCAACTTGGCCATGTGGGGATCGAGCCAGAGGTAAAGGGCGATAAAAATCCCCAGGGCACACTGGACCCAGAGCTTGATGTTGGCCGCCGCGCCCTTGTTGCTCTGCTGGGTGATTTTCGCGTAGTCGTCATAGAACCCGAGCCCGGCCAGCACCAGGACCGAAATCAGGGTGAGGGCAACCAGCGTGCTCCACTGCGCCCAAACCAGGGCGGTGATGTCCATCACGGCCACGATGAGGATGCCCCCCATCGTCGGCGTGCCTTTTTTCGAGATCAGGCGCGTCTCGATTTTCCCAACTTCCTCCGCCTTGTCTGCATATTGCTGGCCGAACTTGAGATGCTTGAGCCAGGCGATGACCTTCGGCCCCAGCCACCAACTCAGGAGCAACGCGGTGATCAGCGCCCCCGCGCTGCGAAAGCTGATGTATCGGAAGAGCCGAAGAAATGAGATGTCCTGGCGAAACCCTGCCTCTTCGGAGAGCTTCAACAGATATTGGCTAAGGTAATAAATCATTCTCAAGCCGTCGGGAGCCTCTCGACTCCGTCGGGCCGCGCCACCATCATGGAGCAGTTGCTCGCAAGGCTTCACTAACTTTCTCGAGCCCCGTCACCCGGGAAGCCTTGAGTAAAACCAGGTCCCCCGGTCCCACCCATGCCCGCAGCGCCGCGGCGGCGCGGGAGACGTCCGGAAATTCGCGCGCGTCGGTCAGGCCGGCGGCGCGCGCCGCCAGCGCTGTCTCGTGCGACCACTTCCCGATCGCGACCAACCGCGAGATGCCCAACTCGGCGGTGCGCCGGCCCACCTCGGAGTGCGCCTGCGCGGAGTGCGGGCCCAACTCGGCCATGTCCCCCAGGACGGCGACGCGACGACCCGCGCAGGGCAGGTCATGCAACGTTTGCAGCGCGGCCAGCATCGAATCGGCGTTGGCATTGTAAGCGTCATCGAGCACCCGCACCCCGTTGGCCTCCCAAATCTGCAAACGCATCTTCGGCGGCGCGCACTCGGCCAGGCCGCGCCGGGCCTGCTCCGGGCTGACACCAAGTTCCGTCCCCGCGGCCAGGGCGAGGAGTGCATTCGGAACTTGGTGCCTTCCGAGAAGACGCAGACGATACTCCCCGGAGAAGTTGACCCGGGGCGAGGTCACGGTGAAAGTCACCCCCTCCTCACTGACCCGGGCCTCTTTGGCCCGCCACAGGTTTTGCTCGCCGAAGCCAACGCTCAGGATGTGCGCCTGGGTGCGCTGGACAATGGCCGGCACCCATGGGTCGTCCCCGTTGAGGAAAAGCATGCCAGAAGAGGGCAAGTACTCTGCCAACCAGCCTTCCTCCTGCGCCACGCCCTCGAGATCGCCGAAGAATTCCAGGTGTTCCCGCCCGATGTTGGTCAGGACGCCCAACCGCGGCTGAATCATCCGGAGCAGCGGCAGGAGTTCACCGGGATGGTTCGTCCCGACTTCCAGCACGGCCGCCTCGTGTTGGTGTTCCAGTTTCAGCAAGGTCAGAGGCACCCCCAGGTCGTTGTTGAAGCTGGCTTCGCTCCAAAGCGTGCGGAACTTCTGTCGCAAAACGGAGGCGAGCAGCTCTTTCGTGGTCGTCTTGCCATTGGATCCGCCGACCGCAACCATCGGCAAATGGAAATCCGCCCGGTAACAACCGGCTAATCTGCCCAGCGCGGCGCGGGTGTCCGCCACGGCCACAATCCCGACGGAAGGGGGGAGCCCGCCAGTCCGTTCCGCTTTGGCGCGAGCCACCACGACCGCTGCCGCCCCTTTGCGCGCCGCTTCGGCGAGGTAATCATGAGCGTCGAACTTCTCCCCGACGATGGCGAAGAACAGGTCACCGGCCGCCGTCTGCCGCGAGTCAGTGGAGACGCCGCTAACCAAGGCAGCGGGCGCGCCCGCGAGCAGCTCGCCCTGACAGGCGTGAACCACGTATTCCAGTGATCGACTCTCCATGAACCTCCTGATTGCGGATTGCGGATTGCGGATTGCGGATTGCGGATTGCGTACTCCGTGACGGTTCATGGTTCCGTTGCGCGGTCAAGGAACAAGGAGCTCTCCATGAACCTGGCGATTCGGACCGGGCAGTCTCTCGAGCCCAGCGATTTACGACTTACGATCTACGATTTACGAGCTTCCGATGGAGTGAGCGCGGCTCTACGCGATTCGCACGCTCGGCGATCTGCGCTGCGCGGCGCTCGTAAATCGTACATCGTAAATCGGACATGGCTGCGGGACCGGTGGCGGTCGGGCTCATGGCCCCAACTCACCTCAAGTTTTTGAAGTGTTCCCTTCCCATGAACCTCGTGGCAATGGACGCGAGTCCGCTCATTTCTCGCCAGGGAACCCGAGGGCCTCCAGCGTCTCCTGGGCGTGAAGGCGGTCGTCGAAGGGCACCACCGTGTCTTCGAATTCCTGATAAGTCTCGTGCCCTTTGCCGGCGAGCAACACCGAGTCGCCCGGTTTCGCCATACCGACGATCTGCTGAATGGCGCGACGGCGGTCGAGCTCCACGGAATAAGCATCCGTGCGCACGCTGCGGTAGCCTTCCTCGATCTGCGCCGCGATCTTGGCCGGGTCCTCTTTGCGTGGATTGTCACTGGTAATGAGAGTGAAGTCGGCGAGTCCGGCGGCGACTTTGCCCATTTTGGCGCGCTTGCCGGCGTCACGGTTGCCGCCGCATCCGAAGGCCACGAGGACGCGGCCCCGGGTAATCTCCCGCAGCGTGGTGAGCACGTTCTTGAGGGCGTCGTCGGTATGGGCGTAATCGACGAACACCCCGAACGGCTGCCCGAGCGAGACGGTTTCCAGCCGGCCGGGCACGGGCGGCAGCGCATTGAGGGCAGCCTGGATTTTCACCACATCGATCTGGAGGGCGATTCCGGCGCCCACGGCGGCCAGGGCATTGTAGATGTTGTGCCGGCCGATCAGCGGCAGTCGGACGGCGAACTTGCGTTCCGGCGCCTCGATCACGAAGCGCGAACCGTCGCCGTTGAGTTCGATTTTCGTCGCGCGCAATCGGGCCGGTTTGAGCAGGCCGTAGGTCAATTCGACTTCGACCTGGGTGGACCCGGCGAGCCGCGCGCCAAAAGCATCGTCGATGTTGATCACCGCCGCGCCGCTCTTGTCTCCTCGCTCCAGTCCCGCAAAGAGTTTTTTCTTTGCCGTAAAGTAGTTTTCCATCGTGCCGTGGTAATCAAGGTGGTCACGAGTGAGATTGGTAAAGATGCCGACATCGAACTCAACTCCGTGCACGCGTTTCTGCTCCAAAGCATGGGAACTGACCTCCATCACGCACGCCTGGCAATCGGCCTTGAGCATTTGCGCCATCATCTGTTGCACCTCGAGCGATTCGGGCGTGGTGCGCTGCGCGGGGATGACACGGTCGCCGATTTCATAACGGACGGTGCCGAGCAGACCGGTCTTGGTGCCGGCGGCTTCCAGGATGGACTTAACCATGAAGGCCACGGTGGTTTTGCCGTTGGTGCCGGTGACGCCGATCACCCTCAGTTTGGCGCTCGGATGTTCGTAAAAAGACCGCGCCGCACAAGCCAGGGCTTCGCGCACGTCGGCCACTTTGATCTTGGTGACGCGGCCGGGCACGAGCCGGCTGCGTTCGCAGATGACGGCGCTGGCGCCGCGATCCACGGCCGTGCCGATGAACTCATGTCCGTCGACGTGCTGGCCGGGAATCGCCACAAACACCATGCCCGGGGTCACGCGTCGGGAGTCATAGGCAATGCCGGCGACTTCCTGATCGAGCGGACCTTCCACCGTGGCGGAGGGCAGGATCTGAACGAGTTGCCTTAACTGCATGGCGGGAGTTCCTTCGGAGTGGTTGCGGTTTGCTGCTTACTGGCGCGCGGCCACGGCATTGGCCGGGATTACGTTGGTGTTTCCCGCGATCGTGCCGGCCAGGGGGTCGTCCTTGTCCGGTTTGATCTTCAAATAATTCGCCACCGGATCGGCGATGGCCTTAAAGAAGGGCGCCGCCGTCTGCCCCCCATAGTAGCCCTTTCTGATGTCCGGTTCCTCCAGCAGAACGGAGATGCACAGCTCCGGATCGTCCGCCGGGAAAAAGCCGATGAAAGACGAGATGTACTTGTGCGGAACATAACCGCCGGGCCCGCCGGGCACCTGAGCCGTGCCGGTCTTGCCCGCGACGGTGTAATGTTCGAGCGACGCCTTGGGGGCCGTCCCGTCCTTGGCCGTCACCGTTTTCAGGGCGGTGACCATCTGCCTGGCCGCGTGGGGGCGGATGACCTGCCGGACAAACTGCGGCTGGAACCGGGCGAAGACTTCCCCGTTCACATCCCGCAGGCTGTGAATGAGCATCGGGCGCATCAAGCGACCCTCGTTGGCGATCGCGCACATCGCCATGACCATTTGCAGCGCCGTGGCGGTCACCGCATGCCCCATCGGAATGCGCGAGAGCGCCAGGCCATCCCATTTTTCCGGCGGATAAGCCCGGCCCCGGATCTCACCGTCCAGGGTGATGCCGGTCTTCTGGCCGAAGCCGAAACGCATCATGTAATCGTAGAGCTTTTCTTCGCCAAGCCGGTAAACGGCGATCTTCGCCGCGCCGATGTTGGAGGACTTGGTGATGATGGCTTCGACGGTCAAATTGCCGTAACCGTGATCGTGGTCGTGCAGCGGGCGCCCCTTGAAGAGCCAAAGCCCGTTCTCGCAGAAAAACACGTCGTTGGGCGTGACCAGTTGCTCGTTGAGCGCCGCGGAAACCACGACGATCTTGAAGGTCGATCCGGGCTCGTGCATGTCGGCGATGACACGGTTCCTGCGCGCTTCGTCGGAAGCTTTTCCAGGCGCGTTGGGATCATAGTCCGGCAGGCTCGCCATGGCCAGGATCTCACCGGTGCGCGGACGCACCACCAACGCGCAAACGCTCCGGGTCCCGTATTTCTTCATCGCTTCGGCCAACTGGGCCTCGACGATGTCCTGGATGAACATGTCGATCGTGAGCACGGCGTTGAGGCCGGGGTGGGGCTCGACGTCCTGCTCCCGATAGACCACGATCTCCCGCTGTCGCCGGTCGGTTTCGGTCACCCGCCAGCCGCGCGTGCCCTTCAGCTTGCTGTCCAGCCAATGTTCGATGCCATAAACCCCGATCATTTCCGACGTGGACACCCGCGTGGTGCTGTTGGTGAACAGACGCTCGACCTCCTGGACATAGCCCAGCACGTGCGAGGCCAGCCGCCCGCTGGGATACACGCGCTGATGGTCCTCCTCCGCATAGATGGCTTTGCGGCGCAGATTGCGCAAGAAAGCTCTTTCGTTTCGGCTCAAGCTGCCTTCCTCGAGGTCGAAATGGATCTGGCCCAGCGCCTGGGTGACCTGGCCCCACTGCTCCTGGGTCACTTTGCGCTTCAGATCGACAAACTTGTTGGTCGAGACCTGGCCGGAATCGTTGGTCCGAAGGGTAAGGCGCAGAGCCCGTGCCAATTCCTCCTCGTTCATCGACAAAATAGGCGCGATCGCGCGGGCCACGTCCTCCTCGTAGGGATGGATCAGGCTCGGATCAGCGAGCACCCGTTTCACCGGCCGACTGGTCGCCAGCACGTGGCCATTGACGTCGAGGATGTCCCCCCGCCGCGGCGGCTTGAGAAAAATGCGCTGAGTGTTATCGCCGACGATATCCTTGTACCGCTCGTGTCGCAGGACCTGCAGGACGTACAGCCGCACGCTCAAGCCGACAAACGCCAGGCCGGCCAGGATGGCGAACAAAAACAGTCTCTGCAGATGCGTCGGTCGGATCACGGTATCGAGCTGGCCTGCACGTACTGCGGCGGCCACGTATTGGTCGGCGGTGACACCCCCGACGGGTCGACGATCCAAATCACCTGCGCCGGTTGCGGCGTCACCAGACCCAGTTTCAGTTCCTTCACTCGCTCCGCCAGGCGCTGCGGCAATTGCATGGCCGCCAGTCGATCGGCCAGCACCCGGTTCTCTTTCTTCAGTTTCTCCAGCTTTTGCTGGCGCGCGCCGATCTGCTGGCCGAGTTCGAAAATCCTGTTTTTTTGCACCACGTAACCGACGCACGACCCGCCGATGAGCGAGCAGAGCAGGACGGCTTTGAACGCCGGGACGAACCGGACAGCGCCCGACTGGTTGCGGCGGTTCTTTGCCATCTCACACTTTCTCCAGCACGCGCAATTGAGCGCTGCGCGCCCGCGGGTTCTGCGCCGTCTCTTCCGCGCCGGGCTGAATGGCCTTGCGTTGGACCCATTTCAAGGACGGCCGTTGAGGCTGGCGCAGCTCAGGCACATCCACCGCGCCGGCGAAGGTATAGCCACGCGCTTGTTCCTGACCGAACTGTTTCACCACGCGATCCTCCAGAGACTGGAAGGTGATCACCGCCAGGCGGCCCCCGGGCTTTAAAACGGCGCAAGCTGCCGCCAGTCCACTTTTCAAGCAGCGGACTTCATCATTCACCGCCATGCGCAACGCCTGAAACACCCGCGTGCCTGGATGCTTTTTTTTGCCGTGACGAGGGGCCAAGCGCTCCAGCAGAGCCGCCAACTGACCCGTCGTCTCAAACCGTCGCCCTTGCCGCTCCTGCGCGATCGCCCGCGCGATCCGCCGGGCGTGAGGCTCGTCTCCATACTCCCGGAAGACTCGAGCCAGCTCGGCCTCACTCCACTCGTTCACCACCTCGGCCGCCGTGCGGGACTCCCGCCGATCCATCCGCATGTCCAGCGGGCCGTCCCGTTGAAAACTGAAGCCGCGCCCGGCATCGTCAAGCTGGGGCGAACTGACGCCCAAATCCAACAACACGCCGTCGCAGCTCGCCGGCGGAATCCATTCCGCTAATTCCGAAAAATTCCCGCGCCGAATCTCAAACCGACCGGCAAAACCCGCTTCCTCCAGCCGATGGGTCGCCGCCTCAACCGCTGCGCCATCGCGATCGCAACCATAGAGCCATCCATTCGGGCGGCTCGCCGCCAGCATGGCGAGTGCGTGTCCAGCCCCACCGACCGTGCCGTCGACGTACCGCCCGCCCGCCCTTGGTCGAAGCGCCCCCAGCACCTCCGTCACCATGACCGGTTTGTGGATGAAACTTGGCACTGCGCATGGCCCGGGTCGCTTAGGTTTTGCCCGCGCCAAAAAACTGCGTCTTTAGTCGGCCCCAGATCGGCCCGTCGGCCTGTTCGGCCTGGTCGGCCTGGTCGGCCGCCCCGGCCCCTGCGACCGCGCCCGGTCCGCCCGGCGCGCCTGGCCCCCCTGGCCTGGCTTGACCGCCTGTCGCGGACAACCCTTGGGACAAACCCGCGGCGATCGGCGGCGCAACGCCCAGTCCCGGACTGGCCGCCGGAACCACTTCCAGATCGGAATCACTGAGGTCGTTGCGCACTGGCTTCACCGCATCGAGTGAGAGCTCGCCTTGCAGTGGAGCTGCGGCGGCCTTCACCTTCGGCTTGGCCGGCCCGGAAAACGGATTCTTGAAGAGACTCCAGCGGCCATGCGGAAAGGTCTGCCGAGGCAAGGGCGACACGGCGGCGGCCGGCGCGGGATGGTTTGCTGCGACTGTTTTCATGTTGTTGCTGTCCTTCATCGGATTCGCTTGTGTTGCGCTGATCCCTTCGCTGTCCAACGTCGAAACCGTCCGATGCGGCGGGGCATCCTGCACCGCACCCGCGGTTTGTTCCGGCGCCGGCGGCTCTTCGACCGGATTCTTCGACGGGCCAAACTTCGGCAGCAGACTCTGCTGAGTCATCAATCGATACCGGCTCGGTTGATCATTGACCCTTCCGAGACTGCGGCCCACTGCCAGCAGTTGCATCAGGCTCATACACTCGACTTCAGATCAGTCGGATTGCTTCCTGGGCCAGCGCGTCGTCACTCTCGCTGATCGCTCTGAATCTCTCCGGGCTCCACATCTGGAACCGATCAAACATCCCCACCAGCACGGCCTTCTTCTCGATGGCCACCGCTTTTGCCATGTGCTCCGGCAGGGTGATCCGCCCGGACTTGTCCGAGGTCACCATGTGCGACTTGCGGCCCAGGTAGCGTCGCAGCGCTTCGGCCTGCGAATCGCCAAACGGCATCGACGTCATTCGCTCTCTGAGCTTTCCCGCCGCCGGCGGCGGCAGCACCATCAAACAGGCGTCCTTCTGCGAACCGCTCAGCCACAGGATCAACATAAATTCGGTCTCGCTCTGTCCCTGGCGCCAGTTCGAGGGGATCTGGACCCGGCGCTTCTCGTCGACGATGTTCTCGAAACACGAGTTGTAACAGGGCTCGCCGTTATTCGGTTCGGCCATTCTGTAGCGGGGTTGTCACCTAATTGCCCCACAGAGACCCTTTTTATTCCACTTTGCCCCACCCGGTCAACGAAAAAGAGATCCGAACTTGTTCGGATGTTATTCACAACCCAAGCCCGTTGACCTGCAGTTTGTTCACCAGGTTTTCCCAGTGATTTGTTCCCGACTCCCGGCTAGAAACTTCCCGTGCGAACTGCCGATTTCAATTATGCCCTGCCCCCCGAACTGATCGCCCAATCCCCGGCGCCGCAGCGGGACCAGTCCCGCCTGCTCGTCTTCCGCAGACCCCTCGGCTCGATCGAACACCGAATGTTCAGCGACATTGTGGAATACCTCCAACCGGGGGACGTCCTGGTCCTGAACGACTCGCGGGTGATCCCGGCGCGGTTGCGCGGACGAAACGACCAGACCGGGGGCGCGTTTGAACTGTTGCTCCTGGAAGAAAACTCCCGGAACGATTGGTGGGTAATGCTGCGGCCGGGCAAGCGGGCGGGTCCGGGCACGAGCATCGACCTCCTCAACCGTCAGGGAGCAGCCACCGGCATCCGGGCCTCGGTCGTGGCGACGAACCCGGAAGGCCACCGTCGCCTGCACTTCTCCGGAGTGAAGGACCTCCGGGCTGAGTTGCCGCAACTCGGGGAGGTCCCGTTGCCGCCTTACATCAGGCGGGCGGAGGGCGGCGCGCTCCCGGAGGACGACGAACGATACCAAACCATCTACGCCAAAGAGGAAGGTTCCGTCGCCGCGCCCACGGCCGGTTTACATTTCACCCACTCACTGCTCGAACGACTGCGCCGGAACGGCGTCGAGGTGTGTCAACTCACGCTCCACGTGGGGCTGGGAACTTTCGCGCCGGTAAAAAGCGCGAACCCCGCCGATCACCCGATGCATGCAGAGCGTTTCTGTCTCGGGGCGGCAACGGCCCGCGCCGTGAACACGGCCAAGCGGGAAGGACGGCGGGTCATTGCCGTGGGCACGACAACGGTCCGGGTGCTGGAGGGCGACCCCTCCACCCGTGGCCGAACCGTGCGGGCTCGCCATGGCCGCACGCGGGCGTTTCTTCATCCGCCGTGTCAATTCAAAATCGTCGACGGGCTGCTGACGAATTTTCATCTGCCTTGCTCCACCTTGCTCATGTTGGTGAGTGCTTTCGCGGCCCCGGGAGAAACCCGGGGCCTCGAGTTGATGCTCGGCGCCTATCGCGAGGCCATCCGGCACCGCTATCGTTTCTTCAGTTACGGCGACGCGATGCTCATTCTATGACGGCCAAGGTTCGAGTTCCCGTGGCGGCGCCGAAAGGCGCCGCGCGCCGCGCGCGGCCGGCCTCACGACCCTTCGTGCTGGTCAACATGGCGATGAGCGCCGATGGCAAGATTGCCACGGCCAATCGCGCTGTCTCCTCCTTTGGCAGCAGCCGTGACCAGGAGCACCTCTACGAACTGCGCGCCACCGTTGACGCCGTGATGGCCGGCGCGCGCACCGTGGATTTGAATGAGATCAAGTTGGGACCGGGTCCCGCGCGCTTCCGCGAAGTGCGGCTCGACCGCCGCCTCGCAGAATACAATTTGCGCGTGATCGTCAGCGGGTCCGGTTCGGTTGATCCCAAGGCCGCCATCTTTCGGCATCGTTTTTCTCCGATTATTCTCCTGACGACGGGGCGGGCCTCGATCAAAAAGCTGGCGCGATTGCGCGCGCTCGCCGACGAAGTGCTGGTGTGCGGCAGGACCCGGATCGATTTTGGGCGCGCCCTGATTTGGCTTCAGGAGAGATGGAAGGTGCGCCGGCTGCTCTGCGAAGGTGGGGGCGAACTGAACGCCGCGCTGTTCCAGGCCGGCCTGGTGGATGAGCTTCACCTCACCATCTGCCCTCGGATCTTCGGAGGAGACCGGGCGCCCACCGTGGCTGACGCGGAGGGGGGCAGGCGGCTGAGCGACGCCGCCCATCTGGATTTGCGATCGCTCCGCCGGGTGGGCGACGAGTTGTTCCTGGTTTATCGGGCCAGGAAAAACGCGGAGCTTTGGGACCCGGGGTAGGCCCCACTGCCGTTGAATTAAGCCTGGCGTTCTTCCGGTGGCCTTAATGACCAATGACCAATGACCAATGAAAGGGGTCCTCATTGGTCCTTGATTCAACGGCAGCGGGGGGAGGCCCGGGTCAGCCGTCGCGGCGGCGCGATGCGGTTATCTCCTTGCCTGGGGCCGGCGAAACCTTTCCCCTACTGGCCATGACATCCGCGCGGCAGTTCCACCTCGTCCTGGTCACCGCACCGGACTTGAAGACCGCGCGTGTCCTGGCCAAGGCCACTTTGCGGGCCCGGCTCGCCGCCTGTGTGAATCTCATTCCCGGCATCGAATCGCACTACTGGTGGCTTGGCAAATTGGAGCGCGGAAAAGAGGTGCTGCTCGTGCTCAAGACGGCGCAGAGCAAAGTGGCTGGCCTGGAGAAACTCATTCTGGCCAGACATCCTTACGACACGCCCGAGTTCATCGTTCTGCCACTGATCGCGGGAGCCGCGCGTTATTTAGCCTGGATGACCGCCAGCCTGCGTTGAGGCTCAGATGACCTGGACCCAGAATTATGATCCGTTCGGCCATCCTTTTCTCTCCACGGTGGTCGCCGCCCTGCCGGTGGTGGTGCTCCTGGGCGCCATCGCCTGGCTGAAAATTCGCATTCACTACGCCGCGCTGCTTGGGCTCGCCGTCGCGTGGATCGTTGCCGTCGGAGTTTATCACATGCCCGCCACCACCGCCGCCGCCGCGACTCTCTCCGGAGGCGCCTACGGTCTTTTCCCCATCGGCTGGATCATTCTGAACCTGATCTTCCTCTACCAGCTCACCGTCGACCGCGGACTGTTTGCCATCATGCGCGGGAACCTGGCCACGCTCGCCCCTGATGCGCGGATCCAGGTCATCCTGATCGCCTTTTCCTTCGGCGCGTTCCTCGAAGGCGCCGCCGGTTTCGGAACGCCCGTGGCGGTGACCGCGGCCATCCTCATCCAACTGGGTTTCAAACCTCTGGCTGCGTCCGGACTTTCCCTCATCGCGAACACCGCGCCAGTCGCCTTCGGCGCGCTCGGCACCCCCATCATCGCGCTGAGCAAAGTCACCGGGATCGACGAATTGATCCTTTCGAAAATGGTCGGCCGGCAGCTGCCCTTCTTTTCGTTGATCGTTCCGTTCTGGGTAGTCTGGGCGCAAGCTGGCGTCCGCGGCATGTTCGGGGTGTGGCCGGCCGCGCTCACCGCCGGCGTGGCTTTCGCCATTCCGCAATTTCTCGTCGCCAATCTGCACGGGCCCCGCTTGGTGGACATCGTCGCCGCGCTCTGCTCCGTCGGCGCAACCGTGGCGCTGCTGAAAATCTGGCAGCCGAAGGAAAGGTGGACCCCCGCCGGCCGCGAAGACGCCCGCCGCGCGATCCCGCGGAAGGAAGGGGCGTCGGCGGGCCGTCCGGCCGACCTCGAGCGAGCCGGCGCGGGCCCCGCGGCGCACGCGCCGGGGTTGGTCCGCCAGGCCTGGATGCCTTGGGTTCTTCTGAGCGTGCTGGTTTTCCTTTGGGGCCTGCCCGCGGTAAAAAAGACGCTGGACGCCCTTTCGGCTCCCTCCATCGAAGTCTCCGGCCTGCACAACGTCGTGCTGCGCCGCCCGCCGGTGGTGCCCGCGCCGACTCCGGAGAAACCGACCAGGCCCGAAGAAGCGATCTTCAAGCTCAATTGGCTCTCGGCCACGGGCACAGGCATCCTGGCTTGCGCCATTCTCGCGGGCTTTCTCATGGGATTTTCCCCGGTGGAAATGGGGCGCATCTATGGGCGAACGGTCCTGGGCGTGCGTTATTCCCTCATCACCATCGCGGCGATGCTCGCGCTCGGCCACGTCACCCGCTACTCCGGCACCGACGCCACGCTCGGCCTGGCGCTGGCGCGGACCGGCCCGCTTTATCCGTTCTTCGGCACGCTCCTCGGTTGGCTCGGCGTGGCCCTCACCGGCAGTGACACCGCGAGCAACGTTCTCTTCGGCAGCCTGCAAAAAATTACCGCCGAGCAAACCGGTCTCAGCCCCGTGCTGATGGCCGCGGCCAACAGTTCCGGCGGGGTGATGGGCAAAATGGTGGATGCGCAGAGCATCGTCGTCGCCAGCACGGCGACGAACTGGTATGGCCACGAAGGCGAGATCCTTCGCTACGTGTTTTTCCATAGCCTGGCGCTCGCCGCCCTGGTTGGCCTGCTTGTCTACCTCCAGGCGTATGTCACCCCGTTCTCCCGGATGGTGGGACCGTGAGCCGTGATGGCTGAAGCTGCCTGTGGGCAGCGGCCAGGGGCCAATCAGCCCAACGGGCGCACGCTGACTTCCTTGAAGTGGATCCGCGAGTTGTCGTCGTGATTCTGCAGACCGATGTAGCCCGACTCCGGGCGTGGCCCGCGCTCCGGTTCATACCAGATTTTTTTCGGCGGCACAGGATCGCCCTCGCGGTAGTCGGTCACTAACTGGCCGTTGACTTCCACCCGAGTCCGCGGCCCGTCGAGCGTGATGAGGATGGTGTTCCACTGATCGACCAAAGCGTCCACCAGGTTCTGCGCCTTGGTCAGGCTGTAAAGACAACCGGTGCGATGATACTCATCGCTTTCGTTGTAAATCTGGATTTCATAGCCTTGGTGGACGGCGACCCACGGTTCGGCCGGTGGTTCCGGGATGCGGATGAAGATGCCGGAATTATCCTTCGGACCGGTGAGTTTGAAGACCACGCGAATTTGGGCTTGACCAAACTTCTCGCGCGTATACCAGAGCAACCCCATGCCCCCGGAAGTGACCAGAACGCCATTCTCCAGTTTGAATTCGCCGGGACCAACCATCTGCCAGCCGGCCTGGTCACGGCCATCGAAGAGAGGGCGCCAGGCTGGGGTGCGGTGCGGGTCATTCGTGCTCATGATGATTCAGGCAAAAACGGTGACGCGAAACGCAGGAATGACAAGACGAAACTTCCCGCCGGACGGGGAGGCGGGCCGGCAGGACAGGCGCGAGCCTTTCTTTGGTTGGCTTTTAACATCGCCGCCTTACGATGCCCGCGCGATGCGAAGGTGCCCTGCCCCGGACGGAAACGCGCCGGAACGGATGACGTTGCTTTCTTTCCTGTGCCTGCTCGCCGGGTTGACCGGCTGCACGAACTTTTACGGCAAAGGCATTCAGTACCAGATCGAGCACCGCTACGCGGTGAGCGATCCGCAATTCCTCCGTTCGATGGGCAGCCTGGTCGAACCGGGCGTTCTGGCCAGCAACCGCGTGACCGCCTATGTCAACGGCGATCAGATTTTTCCCGCGATGCTCGAGGCGGCACGCGGCGCAAGCAGATCGATTTGCCTGGAGACGTACATTTACTGGTCCGGCGAGATCGGCCGCCAATTCGCCAATGCCCTGGCGGAACGCGCCAAAGCCGGGGTTAAAGTCCACGTCATCATCGACTGGGTCGGCTCGCGCCGGATCGACCCGGCCCTGCTTGACCTGATGCGCCAGGCCGGCGCGGAAGTGGAACGATACAATCCGCTGGTCTGGTACGCCCCGACCCGCATCAACCATCGGGACCACCGCAAACTGCTGATCGTGGACGGCCAGGTGGGCTTTGCCGGCGGGGCGGGTCTGGCCGACATTTGGCAAGGCAATGCCGATTCCCCGAAGCACTGGCGCGACTCCATGTTCAAGCTGGAAGGGCCGGCCGTGGCCCAAATGCAGGCGGCCTTCATGGACAACTGGGTGAAGACCACCGCCCGCGTGCTCGACGGCGACGATTACTTCCCCCAACTGGGCCTGGCCGGCGAACAATACGCGCAGGTCTTCAAGAGTTCGCCGCGGGAAGGGACGGAGGACGTTCGTCTGATGTATCTGCTCTCCATTGCCGCGGCCCGAAAAAGCGTCCGGCTGAGCGCTTCCTATTACGTCCCGGACGATCTGACGACGCAGGAGTTTATCGAAGCAGTGCAACGCGGGGTCAGGGTGGAAATCATTGTGCCCGGCTCGGAAACGGACTCGCCCATTGTCAAGCACGCCTCGCGCGGCAAGTGGGGCCCGTTGCTCAAAGCCGGCGTGCACATCTACGAATATCAACCCACCATGTACCATTGCAAAATGATGATCGTCGACGACATCTGGGTGTCCGTCGGCTCGGCCAACTTCGGCAATCGCTCCTTCCGGCTCAATGATGAAGCGAACCTCAACGTGTTCTCCCGGGCCTTCGCCGCGGAACAGGCCGCCATCTTCGAGGCCGACCAGGGGAAATGTCGCGAGGTGACCTATGAGGATTGGAAGAGACGCTCCCTCTGGGAGCGGATCCTCGAAGGGATCACCGCGCCATTCCGCGCGCAGTTGTGATCGCGTCCCGCCGGCCGGCTGCTTTTGAGGTTTGCCACAAGTCTCGCTTTCGCGTAAAAATTCCGCTCCCGCTCCGGCGGGTCCACATGAGACCAGACGTCGAAATCTATGATACGACCCTGCGCGATGGCTCCCAGGGTGAAGGCATCAATTTCTCGGTCACCGACAAGCTGCGCATTGCGGAAAAGCTCGATGCCTTCGGCGTCCACTACATCGAAGGCGGCTGGCCCGGCTCCAACCCGAAGGACCTGGAGTTCTTCGCCCAGACGAAACGACGGAAGTTCAAACACGCGAAGATCGCCTCGTTCGGCTTCACCCGCCGCAAGGGTGTCTCGGCCGAGCGCGACGAACAGATTCGCCTGCTGCTCGAGGCGGAGACGCCCGTCATCACCATCGTCGGCAAGAGCTGGCTGCTCCATGTCCTGGAGGTGCTCCGGGCCAAGCCGGAGGAAAATCTCGCCATGATCCGCGAGACCATTGGCTTCTTGAAAGACCAGGGGAGAATCGTGGTTTATGACGCGGAGCACTCGTTTGATGGCTACAAGGACGAGCCGGATTACGCGCTCGCCACCTGGCAGGCCGCGGAAAAAGCGGGCGCTGATGTGATCGTGCTGTGCGACACCAATGGCGGCTTTCTCCCCAGCCAGATCGGCCGCATCACCGCCTTCGCGCGCGGCAAGCTCCGCGCCCGCCTCGGCATTCACACCCACGACGACTGCGGGTTCGGCGTGGCCAATGCCATCGCCGCGCTCGAAACGGGCGCGACGCACGTGCAGGGCACAATCAACGGCTACGGCGAACGCACGGGCAACTGCAACCTCGTCAGCGTCATCCCCACCCTCGCTTTCAAGATGCACAAGGTCGGCGTGCCGCCCGCGTCGCTCCCCAAACTCAAGGAGTTGTCCCAGTTCGTCGACGAGATCGCCAACCTGCGCCACGACCCGCGCCAGCCTTGGGTGGGCCAGGCGGCCTTCGCCCACAAGGGCGGCATCCACGTCCACGCCATCGAACGCGTGGCGCGCAGCTACGAGCACATCGACCCGGCCGCCGTGGGCAACCATCGCCGCGTCCTCGTCAGCGACCTGTCGGGCCGGACGAACGTCCTGGTCAAAGCGCAGGAACTCGGCTTCAAGCTCAAGGCCGACACGCCGGAGCTGAAAACCATTCTCGGCCGAATCAAAGAGCTGGAAAACGCCGGCTACGAATTCGAGGCGGCCGAAGGCTCGCTGGCGCTGCTCATCCGCAAGATCCTCCGCCACCAGGAACCGCCCTTCAAAGTCGAGGCCTACCACGTCTCCATGCGCGGCAATGGCGTCAGTTCGGTTTGTGAGTCCACGGTCAAGGTCCGGGTCGGCAGCCGCCTGGCCCACACCGTGGCGGAAGGAGACGGCCCGGTCAACGCGCTCGACTCCGCCTTGCGCGCCGCCCTGGTCAGGTTTTATCCGCAACTCAAGCAGGTTAATCTCACCGACTACAAGGTCCGCATCCTCGAATCCACCAGCGGCACGGCCGCCAAAACGCGCGTCCTGATCGAGTCCACCGACGGCCATGACGAATGGCGCACCGTCGGGGTCAGCGAAAACATCATCGAAGCCAGCCTGCAGGCGCTCACCGACGGCATCGAATACGCCCTCATGAAAAGACGCGCCTAGCAGGAGCGTGAGACTCGAATTTCACGAGGAGAGACACGAATTTCACCAATTGACACGAACAGAGATTCGAATTTCACGAGGAGGGAGAGCAATTTGATTAAATGTCAGGGATCGGGGTGGGAGGACTTCGGGTCCCTCACCAAAACGAAGGCCATCGATGAGCCAGCTGATCTACAAAGAGGAGTCCTTCCGAATTATCGGGCATTGCATGGAAGTCCATCGCGAACTGGGAAAGGGACACGATGAGGTCATTTACAAAGACGCGCTGGAATTTGAGTTCGGCCTGGATCAGATTCCGTTCACTCGAGAGAAGGAGTATCGCATCCGGTATAAGACAGTGATTCTGCCACACAGGTATTTCGCCGATTTCGTCGTGTTCGATAAAATTCTGCTCGAAGCGAAGGCGGTGGAGCGCCTCGACAATTCCCACGTGAAGCAAGTGCTGAATTACCTTGCGGCCTCGCGGCTCAAGCTCGGTTTGCTGGTCAACTTCGGGCAAGACTCGCTAACCTCCAAGAGGGTGGTGCTCTGAGATATGTGGCCAGACCAAAACCAATTCGTGTCAATTCGTGAAATGGGCGTCTCAATCCGTCAGTGTGAAATCCGAGTCTCAGTTCGTGTTAATTCGTGAAATTCGTGTCTATTCTCGTGAAATTCGTGTCTCAACCTGTTAGCGTGAATTCGCGTCCATGCCTGAGCTAACCAAAGCCTACGAGCCGCAGCCCGTCGAGTCGAAGTGGTACCAATACTGGCTCGACCAAAAGCTGTTTGTCGCCGACCCGGCGCGAGTGTCCGAGCGGCGCCCGGCCTACTCCATCGTCATGCCGCCGCCCAACGTTACCGGCGTGCTCACCCTCGGTCACGTCCTCAACAATACCATCCAGGACATCCTCGCCCGCAAGGCGCGGATGGACGCCAAAGAGGTCCTCTGGCTCCCCGGCACCGACCACGCCGGCATCGCCACGCAAATCGTCGTCGAACGCACCCTCAAGAAACAGGGCCTCATCCGGCACCGCGACGACCTCGGCCGGGAAAAGTTCGTCGAAAAAGTCTGGGAGTGGAAACAGAAGCATGGCGACATCATCATCGAGCAACTCAAGAGGCTCGGGGCCTCGTGCGACTGGAGCCGCGAACGTTTCACGATGGACCCGGACTACTCCCGTTGCGTCCAGAAGGTGTTCGTCGATCTTTACCGCAAAGGGCTGATCTATCGGGGCAAACGGATGGTGAATTGGTGTCCCGTTTCCCTCACCGCCCTGTCCGACGAGGAAGTGATCATGAAGGAGCAAAATGGCTCCCTCTACTATTTCAAAGTCGAAATGGCCGAGCAACCGGGCACGTTCCTCACCATCGCCACGACGCGTCCGGAAACCATCCCGGGCGACTCGGCGGTGGCGGTGAACCCGCGAGACCCGCGTTATGCGGCACTGATTGGCCAACACGTCGTGCGCCCGCTGCCGGTGGAGCTGCCCCCCGCCCGCAAGCTCATCCCCATCATCGGCGACCCGCAGGTGGACTTCGCCTTCGGCACGGGAGTGCTGAAGGTGACGCCGGCGCACGACAAAGCGGACTTCGAGATTGGCCTGCGCCATAACCTGCCCGTCATCGATATCATGAATCCGGACGGGACGCTCAACGAGCTGGCCGGGGAGAACCTGAAAGGCCAGGAACGTTTCAAAGCGCGCCAGGCCGCCGTGGCACAGTTGACCGCGCTCGGGGCCTTGGTGAAACAGGAACCTTACACTCACAACGTGGGCTTCAGCGAACGGGCCGATGTGCCGATCGAACCGCGTCTGAGCGAACAATGGTTTCTCAAGTATCCGGCCACCGAACAGGCGCGCGCCGTCGTGGCCGAAGGCCGGATGAGATTCTTTCCCGACCGCTGGGCCAAGGTTTACGACCACTGGATGGACCATATCCAGGACTGGTGCATCAGCCGCCAACTCTGGTGGGGCCACCGGATTCCCGTGTGGCACAAACGGGTCGCCCTCACCGGCCAGAACTGGAAGGACGAATTGCTCCCGTGGGGCTGGGACGCCTTCGTCTCCGGTCAATGGGAAAGCAAGAACGCGGACGCCCCGCTCACTCATCTGCGCATCATTCGGACGAGCGACGGCACCACCCTGGATCCGAACTCGGAATCCCTCATGCCGGTGGTTCGCGAAACCGAAGGTGAATACGACATTTTCATCTGCACCGAATCCGAAGAACGCGGCCGTGGCCTGGAAAGGCACGGCTTCAAGCAAGACCCCGACGTGCTCGACACCTGGTTCAGCGCCTGGCTCTGGCCCTTCGCCACCATGGGTTGGCCGCAGGAGACGCCGACCCTGCAGACGTTCTACCCGACGACCGACCTGGTCACCGCGCCGGACATCATCTTCTTCTGGGTCGCCCGCATGATCATGGCCGGCTACGAGTACATGGGGCAGCCGGCGTTCGGGCTGGCCGATGCGAGTCCGTTCCGCAATGTCTACTTCACGGGAATCATTCGGGACAAGCAAGGGCGCAAGATGTCCAAGTCGCTCGGCAATTCGCCCGACCCGCTGGACCTGATCGGCCAGCACGGCGCCGACGCGTTGCGCTTCGGCGTCATGCGGGCCGCCCCCTTGGGGCAGGACATCCTGTTCGACGAACAGAACGTCGAACTGGGGCGAAACTTCTGCAACAAACTCTGGAACGCCTGCCGTTTTCGCCAGATGCAAGGCGGCCAAGTGCAAGGCGAAATCGAGCCGACCAGGCTGCGCAGCGACGACAAGTGGATTCTCCTCAAACTCCACCAGGCCATCAAGGAGCTGAACGGCGCCCTGGTCGAATACAAATTCAATGAAGCCACCGCCACGCTCTACCGCTTTTTCTGGAGCGAATATTGCGACTGGTATGTCGAGAGCAGCAAAGCCGTGCTCGCGCGGCCCGTGGCGCCGCCGGACCGTGCCGGCATCGGCGCGTCTCCCGAGGTCGCGCCTCATCCCCTGCCTGATCCCAACCAGCCCCAGGCCCAGGCCAGCCGCACCAACGTGCTCGCGGTGATGGATTTTGTGCTCTCGCACACCCTGCGGCTGTTCCATCCGTTTCTGCCTTTTATCACCGAGGAATTATGGCACGGCATGGGTTACGCCCAGGACATGCCCGAACGACAGGGCGGCGTGAGCATCCTGCTCGCCCCGTGGCCCAAGCCGTTCGACGCCGCCTTCCGCGACCACTACGCGCTGGACGATTGTTACCTCGACTACGTGAACCAAAAATTCGACCTGGTGACCAAAGGCCGAAATCTGCGCAGCGAAGCCCGCATCGCCGCCAACAAAAAGGTCAAGTTCATCCTCAAGCCGGCGCAGGAGCTTCCCCCAAATGATCTCGAGGTCCTCAAACTCCTGCTCAACGCCGAATCGCTCGAAATCGACCCGGAATACCGGGCGGGCAAAGACGTGGCTTCGGTCAAGGCTGAGTTGGGCGAACTCTATCTTCCCCTCGAAGGGCTGGTGGACCTTGCGGCCACCACCTCGCGACTCACCAAAGAGCTGGAGAAGATCTCGTTAGAGATTAGCAAGGTCGAACAGAAGCTGGCGAACCCTGCCTTCGTGCAAAAGGCGCCGCCGGAAGTTCTGGCGGACCATCGCAAGCGTCTGGAAGACTGGCGCGCGCAGAGGGACCACGTGCAAAAAACTCTGGACGGGTTGAAAAGCTGAGTGGTCCATCCGTGTCCACGTCAACCCTCAACCCAGCCTGTGCTCAGGCCGCCAGGCCTGGATTCGAATCGCCGAACCCCGGTTGCGGCCACGTGCTGATTTCGGCCCGGCGCCGGCTGGCGTGGCGGCCACTCCACATTCCGGATGCGGACGGATTCTCATGATTTCCTCCGAACAGAGACGAGCCCTGGCCGCGGCGGTCGCCGCCGCCCGGGCCGCCGGCCAGATCATGCGCGACAACTTGCGCTCGCCTAAAAAGGTCAACCAGGCCACTCAGCACGATCTAAAGCTGGAACTGGACGTGCGCTGCCAGAAACGCATCGAGCGGTCGCTCCGCGCCGCTTTTCCCCAGATCCCAATCCTGGGCGAGGAGGGCACCCTGGGCGACCCGCAGGCGCCGCTCCGCTGGGTCGTGGACCCGATCGATGGCACGGTCAACTTCTCCTCCGGCATCCCGCACGCGTGCGTCTCGATCGCGCTGCAGCTCCGAAGCCCAGAATCCGCCACCCAACGTCCGCTTTCTGCTCCCAATCACCGCGCAGGCAGCCCGGCGGCCTTTCGCAGCATCGTGGGCGTGGTCTATGATCCGTTTTGCCACGAACTCTGGACCGCCCGGCGCGGGCAGGCCGCCCGGTTGAACGGCACCCTCATCCGCGTCAGTCGCCGGCGAACGTTGCGCGAGGCGATCGTCGCGCTGGGATTTGCCAAGGAACCCCACACACTCAGGAAAATGCTGCCCGCCTTCAACGGATTGATCCATCGTGTCCGCAAAATCCGCATCATGGGCGCGGCCGCCTTGGGGTTGGTCTACGTGGCGACCGGGCGCCTGGAGGCTTACCTCGAATATGGCCTCCGCCTCTGGGACGTCGCGGCGGGCGGCTTGATCGTGGAATCCGCGGGAGGGGATTTCTGGAGCGCGGCGCTGGAAGGCGAGCATGCGTGCGCCATCCTGGCCAGCAACGGGCTGTTGAAACGACCGCTCAAACCATGGTGCCGATGGAGTTCGCCCGTGCCTCGCGCGGCTTAAATCAGTGGCAGCCGACGTGAGTCGGCTCTGATTTCCTGGGGGCAGCGGCTGGCGGCCGCGCGAAGTGATCCGGCTCAAGCCGGACGCTACGGTCGGACATCGACTCGAAAGACGAAAGGCTCGGAGGGATCGGGAGCCCCGAGGATCAAGGAAAGTGTGCTGGTCGTGGCCTGCAGCCAGGTGAAATTGGTCCTCCAGCTGGTAAAGTCGTAGGTGCTTTCCACCAGGTAAATGCGGCCAGGCACCGCCGGCCATTGTAACAGCAGTTTCTTGAAGCCGGTCGAGTTCGTCAGAACGACTGGTGTGAGAAGGCGCAGGTAGGAGGCGGCATTTGTGGGATTCGTCCCCGCAACGAACTCCGCGTAATCGGGAAAACCGTCTTGGTCCGTGTCGGTGAAGATCGTGCGGCTGGGCGAGACGTTGCCAAAGAAACTCGTCTCCCAGAGGTCGGAGATACCGTTGGTGTTTTCGTCGGGAAAGCTGTAGTTGCCCGTCAGCACCAGCAGTCCGCCCGGGGTGAGGAGATTGGTCTGCGGTGGCGGTGTGAGAAAATAGGGCACGGCATTCCAGGTGGCAACATAGCGGCCCGGCGGCAAGTCGTCGAAGTTTGTCGAATAACCCAGGCCGACGCGATTGACCGGCCCGGCCAGGAGGACCCTGGCCTGGGCAAGGTTGTTCGTGATCTGTGCGACGCCCGGCGGCAGATCCTCGACGGTCACCGCAATATTATCCAACGCCCACCCAGCCCGGTAAGCCCGGTGAGAGGCGACGTAATGGTCGTGCCAGAGCAAAAAAATGACCTGCCCGAGGTAAGGCGTGAGGTCGATCTCCTCCGGTCGCCAGCCAGGATTGGAACCGGCGTATTCCGCCAGCACCACGGGTGCGCTCACCGAGTGCGTCACGATGAGCAATCGGCCCACATTGGTGATGTCATTGAATGGGTCCGGTTTGAAATCGTAAGCCTGGCTGAACGTCAAGGTCGCCACGTTGCCGCCGCTCAGGTCAATGGCGGGGCTGACCAGGGTCGTATCGATGTTGTCCGTCGGGTCCCCGAGCAAATTGCTCGCCCAGGCGTTCAACGGAGACGGGGCCGAGGCTACCTGCCCGTTGTTGGGAGAGCCTAGCTGCCAGTGGAATTGCGTGTCGTCGCCGTTGAACACGCTCCAGTCGTGGCCGCCGTTTTCCAGGTCATCGCGGAACGGCGGCGGCAAGGGCAGCAAGGTCGTCAACGCGTAAAGCTCGCCCTGGTTGTCGTCCACCGTCGTGTTCCCGGCGGCATCGTGGCTGACCACCCGATAATAATAGGTGCGGCCGGGGATCAGACCGGGGAGTTGGACCGTGTGATTGGTTCGCAAGTCGCCGACGTAGGCCGTGCGGCCGAGGAAGGCGGACTCGCCAAACTGCACCAGCGCATCGGTGGGTTCGGACGTGTCCCAGCGGACGCTCGCGTCCTGGTATCCGGGAATCGCCTCAGGGTTGAGGATGGACGGGGCCACTGCATCCACCGTGGCCGTCGCGACGACGGTAATCTGCCCGGAGGCGTCATAATACTCGGCCTGGATCCGATCCCCTTCACGCGCGCGCACCTGGCTGGAGCTCGGCGGCAGCTGGTCCGAGACCAGTGGGACGAAACCGCGAAAGAGCCCGGGCCGGGTGGTTTCGCGCAAGGTGACCGAGATCGGGCTTGGCGCCGAGCTGGAGTGAACGTTCACCGTGACGGCGGATTGTCCGGCCAAATCCGAGTCGGCCAATTCCAGCGTGATCAAATCCGGCAATTTGTAGAACGGCTGGCTCAGCGCGATCGTGCCCAGGCCGTTGAGGCCGGGAGCCAAAAACTGAAAGACGCGCCGGAGAAAAGCCGAGCGATTGTTCGGCGCAGGGTCGCTCTCGGAAATGGCGTCGAGCGGGAAGGAGAGAAAGACGACGCGGCCCGGGCTGTCCAGGCCGGTCCGCGGAAAACGCATCCCGCACGGCTCACCGTGGACCGATTCGAGCAGGATCGGCGAGGCATTGGTCGACGGCCCAAAGGTGTCCGCAAAGTCGGGACCTAGCATGTAAAAGTCGTCGGCCGGATAATTCGCATAGGACAACTCCAGGAAGATTCCGTCCCCGACGGTATCATTGGGCACGCCCTGCGCCATCGGTACACCGACGTCTTCATCGCACTCCAGCGGGGGGCAGCGTGAAGCCGGGCAGGTGTTCCTCAGAAACCGCTGGACATGCAGCACGTTTGTGACAAATGAGCCGCCGCCGGTTTTGAGGAGCCGTTGGATAATCTCCATCGAGGCCATGAAAAAGGCGCCGCCGCTGTTGAGGTACTGCTGCAGGGCGGCCTGTTGCGCGGCGAGAATCACGTCGTTGGAGCGCTTGAAGCTGTCGTTGAGGCGCCACATCACGATCTGGTAAGAGCGCAGGTTGGCGAACGTTGGAAATCGGTTGGTCGTGGCGTCCCAAACATCAAAGGTGACCCCCGTCTGACTGAGCGCGTCGGTGTAAGCGCTCAGCGGAACCAATGGATCGCCCGGCGCGGGAAGATAGGCGTCGACCAGCAAGACGGGCGCGGTGGGCACCGCCACAAAGGTAAACAGCGCGCCCCCGTTGTTGTTCGTGGCGGTGTTGCCCGCGGCGTCCGTCGAGCTGACGCCGAAGGAGTAGATACAATCCGGCACGAGATTCGTCAGTTCCAACTCGTGCGACTTCGTCAGCACGTTATTGGTCAAGGCCCGCGCCGGTGCGCAGCCGGAGCTGAGCCAAATGATGGAATTAGCCGCCTCATCCGTGAGCCAGGAAACCACGACCTGTCCAAACTGGTTGGTCACATCCACGCTGGCGATCTTCGGAGAAACCAAGTCCGCCACCGCGTTGGCGACGTTCGTCCCGGACTCCGACGCATCAAAATATTCGACCCGGATCCAGTCTCCATCCTTGATCTGCAGGCGCCCATCGGCCGCCGCCGGCCCGGTGGCCGTGGCGATGGCGCCGGTGAGAACGCCCGTGCTCGTGGCCGGACGCAGCACCACCGGCTGGCCGGTCGGTTCCGTCGCGCTGAACACCTTGACCGTGGCGGACAACGAGTCCTTCAAGTCGAGATCGAGAAGTTTAATGTTGATCCGGCTCGGCGCCGTGTAGCGCTCCCGGTCGAGCAGCACCAGCCCGGTTTCGGGATCCGAGATTACCCCGGAGATGACCAGCGCGAAGTCCTGATCCACATTCGGCGAATCGGCTCCGACCAGGGCGTCCTCCACCACCTTGCGGGCGCGCACGCGCACGCGGTACTCGCCGCTCGGCGGCGCCTCGAGGTAGACCCCTTCCACGTTGTTGAGATTGTCCGTGCCCGGGGCGTCGGGCACCGATCGGCCGCCCTCGAATTGGTTGCCACGGTAAGTCCGGCCATCCGGCCCGAGGACTTCCAGATCCAAATCGTTGACCAGCGCCGGCAAGGCCGCGGGAAATCCCGGCACGTCGGTGTAGGCCAGGGTGATTTTCAGCGGCTCCTGGTCGCCGGCGATGATCAGCCGTCGCTCATAAGTCTGCCCGTTGGTGAGCGGCACATTTTGATCCAGAAAATCATAAAAACGGGCCCGCAACAGTCGTGTCAAATCCACCCGCCCCCATCCCTCTTCCACGTTCGGCGTGGGCAGGGCATCCGGCGGGTCGTCCGGATCCACCGAGGAACGGAGCAGCCCAACCGCCGAATGGATCAACGCCGCTTTCACCAGCGCCGGGGAAGGATTGCTGGAGTAAGTCTCCAGGTAATACTGAAAGAACACGGCGGCCGCCCCCGAGACATGCGGCGTGGCCTGGCTAGTGCCACCCATGTAGAGATAGTCGTCATCGATGCCCAGCCAGGCGTTCTCGTCATGACCCAGGGGCGACCGGAGCGAGGCAATCCAGGTCCCCGGCGCGACCACGTCGGGCTTGATCCGCCCGTCTTCACACGGACCCCGACTGGAGAAACTGGCGATCGCTCCCGCCCCTTCCGTGTAGGTGAAAAAATCTGACCGACCGCTTTGCGAGGCACCCGCCGCGATGACATTCTTGGCCACCGCCGGACTGCCGATGGTTTGGTGGGCCGGCCCGGCGTTGCCGGCGGAGAACACCAGGAGGTAAGCCGTGTCCCCGGAGTTGACCGGATCGGCATCGCGCACCAAGCCGTCGAACACCATCGCGCTCACGTCGTACCGGCCGCCTTGCGTGTCGTCACCCCAACTGTTCGACCCGATGTCCGCCCCAGCCTGGACGGCGTCCCGCGCGAGATCCTGGAAAGCGGGCAACGGATCGACCGGGTGGCCGTCTGGATCAAAAATGCGCTGCACCACGAGGCTGGCCCCCGGCGCCACGCCCAGCCCATAGAGTCGGTTTTGCTCGTCCGTGCGGCCGGTGGCGCCACTGCCGGCGATGATGCCCGCGACATGGGTGCCGTGACCATGCTCGTCCGACGCATCGATCAGATTGCCGTAATGCAGGAAAGCGGCGACCCGGCCGGCCAGGTCCGGGTGCATCCCCGCGGCCGTGCCGACGTGCAATCCGCTGTCCGCCACCGCAATTGTCACGCCCCGCCCATCAAAGAAAGATTCCTGCGTGCAGGTGGCGTGGCCCGGGCAATCACCGCCCACAATCTTCGAGGAAATCTCGTCGAAGAGTTTCAGGCGTGGCGCCGGCTCAATCCACAACACCGCGGGCGACTCGGCCAGCTTTTGCAATTGGCCGGGCCCGAGCTTGCCTCGCAGCACGGCCCCGAAACGGTGATGAGATACTGCGTGCGCTCCTGCCAGTCGCGTCCGCGCTTCGGCCATTTCCTGGGCCGTCGCCGCGGGCGACAAGAGCACCGTGACGGCCAGCGCCGGGTTCAACTCCGGGCGGCGCGCCGACGCCAGCAACGAAGCCTCGATCTTGTGACCGGGACGGTAGGCTCCAATCCATTGCACATACGGCAACGAAGCCAGATCGTCGAGACGGGCCCCGTTCAACCGCGCCACGAAGGCATCCTCCGGCACGTAGCGCAATAATTCCACGTTCCGGCCCTGCAATTCCGCCCGCCAGGCGGGGTCAAATGGTTCCGTGAACTGAATCAAATACAACCCTGACGCCGCCGGCGAAAAGCCCTGACCGGACCGCGCCGCCGCCCCCCGCGCGGGTGGAGACGTGTTGATGAATTCGTTGCGAAGACGAATCACCTTGTGTTGCGCCTGAACCGAAACGGCTCCCCAGAACCACACGACGACGAAAATCCTGCCAATGATTAGCCCGAAGCGGAATTTCACTGGCGCACAGTAAGCCTGAATCCAGCTTTGGACAAGTTGCCCAAGGCCACTGTGGCGCGAGCCAGCGTCCCCCAGGCGCCTCCAGGAAAAAGATCCCCATTGGACCGTCGCTGTCGCACCCCTCCAGTTAACCTGCCCGAGAAAAAACGAATGATCCTTTATGAGAACACAACAGCTCGAAATCAGATTGACCGGTCCCACCTGTCGCCGTTCGACCAGGCGCTTGACTCAGCGCCGCGCCTCGCGCGCGCGCTGGTGGTTCGGCCAGATGCGCCGCGTGGTGGACGATGCCGTCGCACCGGATCCCTCCCTGCCGCCGGAACAGATTCGCCTGCCACTACCTTTGCCGTGACAACCCGTCTGGCGCGGCCTTATGTTCGGGCCATGTCTCAGCGGACGATCACCCTTGGCCATTCGCCTGACCCGGACGACGCATTCATGTTCTACGGCCTGGCCAAAGAACTGGTGCCCACCCAGGGGTTCAAGTTCGAGCACATCCTGCAGGACATTCAGACGCTCAATGAACGGGCCACGCGGGGTGAACTGGACGTCTCAGCCATCAGCGTCCACGCCTACGCTTACGTGAGTGACCAATACGCGCTCCTGCCCAGCGGGGCCAGCATGGGCGACGGCTACGGCCCGATCCTGGTGGCCCGCCAGCGCTTGGCCAAAGAGGACGTGGCACGGAAACGGATCGCCGTGCCCGGCACGATGACCAGCGCGTTCCTGGCCTTGCAGCTTTGGCTGGGCCGGCCCGCGCCAGACTTCAACCACGTGGTGGTTCCGTTCGACCAGATCTTTCAAGCCCTCCGCTCCGGCGCCGCCGACGTCGGTCTCATCATCCACGAGGGACAGTTGACCTACGCGCAGGAGGGACTGCAGGTGTGCGAAGACCTGGGGGCCTGGTGGAGTCGCGAGAACGAAGGACTGCCGCTGCCCCTGGGCGGCAACGTCATCCACAAACGCCTGGACCCTTTTGTCCGCAAATCGGTTTCGGACATCCTGACGGCCAGCATCCGCTACGGTCTGGAGCACCGGGCCGCGGCGGTGCAACACGCGCGGCAATTCGGCCGCGGCCTGGACTTCGAGCGGTCGGATCAATTCATCGGGATGTATGTGAACCATTGGACCGTCGATTACGGTGCGAAAGGACGCGAATCGATTCGACGCTTTCTCGATCGCGCGCATCGCGCCGGCCTGATCCCGCGCCGGCCGGAACTGGAGTTGGTCGAGTAACTGCGGCCCCACTGGCACCGCGTTCAGGATCGTGACGACCTCTTCCTCGTCATCCGAATCCTGGCCAAACTTCTCTGAAACTCGCCGCAAGAGAACTCAAAGAGCACAAAGAAGAAGTGGGATAGCAGGATCCCTTTTTGCGTTCTTTGCGTTCTCTTGCGGCTAAAAATCTGCCAGACATTTTTACCAGATGTTCAAACCAAGGCGGCCAACGATCAGTTGACACGCCAAAGTTCCGCTGATAACGATGCGCCATTCATCACGGAGCATGGAGCATGCGAAGCTGTCTCCTGGAAAAAGAAGAGCCGAAGAAAAAGTAAGTTCCGCGAAAGGACCAAACTATGTTCAGAGCATTCAAACGTTTATTTATCTGGCTGGGCCTGATGGCGGAGCAAGCCACTGAAACCGATGCGATCAACCAGGCCGTCATCGAACGGGGCATCCGCGACGCCAAGGCCAAGGCCGACAAGGCCCATTACGCCAACGGCCAGCTGGCCGGCCAGATCTCCCTGTTAAAGGACCAGATCAAACGGCAGGAACGCCAGCGCGAGGAGTTGCAGGGTCTGCTCCAGGCGGCGGCTGCCGCCAACGACGAAAGCAATGGCGCCCACTATGCCGAGGAACTGGCCGGCCTGGAGCAGGATGTCACCGATAACAAAAGCCAGCTCGACGGCCTGGAACAACTCTACCGACAGAACACGGAGATCATCGCGCAGAGCCTTCGCGAAATCCAAAAATTCCAGCGCGAATTCGAGGCGGTCAAGGCCAAGGCCGCCATCGGCCGGTCCCTCGAAAACCTGGCGGGCATGATGAAAAGCTCGGTCACCGAACTGCAGGGCATGATGGGCGGCGAGATGGGCCAATCGATGCAGCAGTTGCGGCAGTCGGCGGCCGCCGGCGAAGGACAGATGCGCGCGACGCTCGACCTCGCCAAAGAGATGGGCTCGGGCGTCCAGCGCCAACAAGAGATGCGCAAAGCCCGCGGCGCAATGCTCTTCCAGGAATACAAGAAGAAGATGGGCCTCGTCCAAAGCGAGGCCGCAGCCCCGCCGCCCGGTCCCGCTCCGGAACGACAGAAAATTCCCGAATGAGGACGCGCGGCAAAATCTTTCTGACGCTTTTGATCCTGGGCGTGCTGGGCCTGGGCATCTGGAAATGGTTGCCCAAGCTGGCCCCGCAGGTTCTGGGGACGCGTCCGGCCTCCCAGCCCACCGCGGCCGCCTCCTCCGTCGCGGCCGCCGAACTCGTCGAGACCCTGAGCGAGGTTCCCAAGCTGGCCGCCCCCGTCGCCTATCAACCCAAGGACAACACGGTCGAGATCGAGCTCAGCGAATACGCCGGTTACGCCGGATTGATCGTGGCGAACGGCGGACTGGCTCCGAACGAAAATTCCATCTTCTTCAAAAAGCACGGCTTCAAAGTGGCCATCAAGCTGAGCGAGGAGGAGAGTTGGTCGGCGTTGAACAGCGGAAAGATGGCCGCCTCCGCCACCACCGTCGATGTCCTCGCCATCTATGGCCGGCAATTCCAGGTCCTCGTGCCGGCGCAGATTGGCTTTTCCCGGGGGGCGGATGGCGTGGTGGTACGCAGCGACCTCAAGCGGATCAACCAGCTGAAGGGAAAGACCCTGGCCACTTCGCAATTCACCGAAGCCGAATTTTTCATCCGTTACCTCGCCCAGGAAGCCGGCCTGGGGATCAACACACTGCCCGACCTCAAAACCGCGCCCGACCCGGATCGATTGAATCTTGTGTTCTGCAAAGACGCCTTCGCCGCCGGCGATTTTTTCCTGCGCGACGTCCGCGACGGGGGCGGGTCGATTGCTGGCTGTGTGACTTGGGCCCCGAAGACGACCGAAGTGGCCGATCAGAGCGGGGGCAAGGCGCGCGTCCTTGCCACCAGCCGGAACGTGCTCATCGTGGCGGACGTGCTGGTCGTGAACAAAGCTTTCGCCCAGCAGAATCCCACGATGCTGGCCGGCCTGGTCAACGGTTTGCTCGAAGGCAATCGACTGGTCCGGGACAACCCGACCGCCTGGCTCGAGGTCATCGCCAAGGCATTCAAGTGGGATCGGGATCAAGCCAGGAGCGAGTTGGCCAAGGTTCACTTGTCGAACCTGCCGGAGAACCTGGCCTTCTTTTCGGGCGCGATCGATGCGGCCGGCAGTTTTGGCGGCATTTACCAATCCGCCGTTTTGGCTTACGGCACCCGGCTCATCAAGGAGCCGGTGGATGGGGATCGCTTCCTCGAGTTGCAACCCCTCAAAGCCCTCGATCAATCCGGGGCATTTAAGGATCAGACCGTGGCCATCGCGCCCATTCGCGCCGCCGGGAGCGCGCCCGTGGAGGGCGATCCGCTCCTCAGCAAGGACATCCGGTTTCTCTTCGCGCCCAACTCCTCCCATCTTGACACAAACAACCTGGACAACTTGAAGAATCTCGAAGCCATCAAACGGCTCCTGCAAGTCAGCCCTGGGTCCACCATCCTGCTGCGCGGGCACGTCGATAACTCGATGGTCGATGAATTCCGCAAGCGCGGCGGCGAAGCGTTCGTGCGCCAGATGGCCCTCAAGGCCGTCGACTTCAGCAAACAACGGGCGAATGAAATCAAGCGCCTCCTCATCGAACAACACGGCGTGGATGCCAAGCGACTCGATGGCATCGGCCGCGGCTGGGAAGAACCCCTCGGCCCGGACCACGAACAAAACCGGCGTGTCGAGGCGCAATGGTTCACCCTCGAATAGCGCGGTGACGGGGCGTTTCCCGGGTGAAATTTCCTCAGCGGTTTTCTTTGAACACGATATCGATGGCCAACCCCGCCGCCAGGAGCAAGGCGCTCGCGGCCGGACTCGCCCCGCCCAGGTCCGTCAGCGCGATCACGTAATTGTCCGCCGAGGTGAAAAGCTCTTTCCCCAACCCGGCCCACTTCTTGGTCACCGTGCCGATCTCCCGCCCGCTCTTGCTCAGGAACCGGAAGTCCCAGCCCTTCCAGTTGCCCTTCACTTCCGCGACCTGCTGATCCGCGTTGTCGAAGACGTTGAACCCGCCGCCGATCGTGAAGAGTTTGCTCTGGAAATAACCGAGGGACTCGCCGTGTCCTGCGACCACCCGGACCTTCGATCGAAGAAAGGTGAATCCGCGATGAATGGAAAGCAGCGGTGCCTGGCCGTCGTATTCATAAATGTTGACCGTGGTCGGCAGCGCGTTCTTGTTCACGATCAACCGCAACCATTTCGCCCAAACCGGCGGTTCCTCCTTCGCCAACCCGATCGTCTGGCCCGTCGCCGGATCGAGAATGTCGTAGGTATCGGTCAACTTCAGTATCGCCACCTGCTCCTTGATGAAGAACGTGGTGCGTCCGAGCAGCGGCTGCGCGGTTTGCGAAAAACTGACCGGAGAAGCTTCCGCCGCCTCCGCCGCCCGCGCCGCGGCCGGCCCGGCCCCGCCGGCAAGTCTCAGGCCCGACACCCCGGCCGCGGGCGGCGGAGGCGGACCGGGCATCACTGGGGTCTGCGGCGCCGTGGCGCTCCCCACGCTGGCCAGACGCAAGCCGATTGAAACCGGAGCGGGAACTTCGGCCGGCGCCGCCGCGACCGATGCAGACTGAAGATTGCGGCTGAGCATGGCCTCGGCGGCGACCGTGGCATCGACACCGCAACTCGGACAACGGATCGGGCCGGGCATCCGGCCATTGACCGGCTCGACATCGAATTTGAATTTCGCGCCGCAATCGCATTGGATTTTGATTTCCATCATAGCAAGGGAGTCAGACTTTTTGCCGAGTAAAACAGTCCCACCGCCAGGAAGCAAAGACATTTAAGCCAGGGCTCAGTCCGTGCCTATGTGCACGGCCCGGTGGCAAATGGTCAGAAGAAGGGCCGTGGCAGAACAGCCTCCCGCCAGGTCCGTCTGCCGGCCAAATCTTTGCACAAATGCACGGTCTGACCCCCCCGGCGCATTGACGGCTTCAATCCCTCTGCGTATGGTCCGCCGTCAGCGAATCGATGAAGGCGAAACTCCCGCAGCGAACAAACTTTTTATGAGTGACAAGTAACCCCACGCAACTCGTGCTGTTGGGCTGGCTGGCCTTCCCCGGCGTGGCCTTCGCCCAACCGACTCCTCCGGGTGACCAATGGCTCACCAACGCCTGGCCTCATCCCCTGGCTTCCCCGGAGGCCCCGGTCCGCTCGAATCTCTTCTCCAGCCTGCGGGCCGAAGTCATCGGGGGAAAACTGAAAATCCTCTGGACGCCTGAAGGAGCAGCGCCGACCGGTGGCGTTACGGTGCATGCCAGCGCGGCGGAACCAGCCCACTGGCCGACCCGCGACTGGCGCTCGCACCCGATGACCCGGCCCGGTTTACAATGGCAGGCGACCCTGCCGGTCGAGGACGTGGAAGTGCCGATAGTTTACTTCGTCCGTGCCGTCGAGCAGCGTCTCACCAACCTCTCTCCACTGCGGGTCGTGGCTCCGGTCGCCGTCGGATTGGAAGAACCAACGCGCGTGTTCTGGCCGTTTCTGGAGGGCTTCGAGGAGAGCGCGGAGAGCTGGCGGCTGCTCTCCGAGGAATCGCCGACCGCGCCCTTGCGCAGGGACCCGGCTTCCAAAAACGGGCGGGCCGCGCTGGCCGTGTCCGTTCCGAGCGGCAAACGCTCCGCGACCGTGGCCACCACGCGCGTGCGCGGCTGGCAACTGCAGCGCGAGGGCGCCACCGGCTTGCGCGTCTGGTTGCGCGCGCGCGAAGGGACAGGACGCGCGCGCTGCACCCTGCTGGCTCATGCCTTCGCCACCAACCAGGTCGTGGGCGTCTGGCCCAGTCTCGTCCGGCTCACCGAACGTTGGCAAAAAGTGGAGCTCCCTTTCCGTGCCTTGCCTCGCCTGTCGCTGGGCGCGGTCGATCTCTTCGCCATCGAATTCATCGCCGATGGCCCGCGCGATTTCCTGATCGATGATCTGCAACTGCTCGGACCCTGGAAACTCGAACCGGAGTGAGCGTCCAGGGGCACCGCCGTTGAATCAATGACGAATGAAGACCCCTTACTGCTAATGGCCACCGAGAGAACGCCAGGCTTAATTCAACGGCAGTGCCTCCTGCCTTCCGCTTACCGTTCGGCGATCCAGACCAGCGTGCCTTTGGGCAGACGCTCATACAGAGGCATCAAGTCCGCCGCCGCGAGGTGAATGCAACCACAGGATTGGGGGCGGCCGAGCGTCGATTCGTCACCATAACCGTGGATGTAGATGAAACGCTGATACGAGTCGACGCGGCCACCCCGGTTGAATCCAGGCTCCAATCCTTCCAACCAAAGGATGCGATGCACAATCATGCCATCAGGTTGGCCCTGCCAACTGAGGCCGACGGGCCGGCGCCCCTTGAAGATCGTCCCGATGGGATGGCCGCCGCCGACCTTCTCAACGACTTGATGCAGACCGAGGGGAGTGCGGTTCGACTGCATCAGCTGCCCGGTGCCAAAGCGCGACGTGGAGACGACAAACCGTCGACGCAGCTCATAACGCGGGAAGCGGCCTTTGGGCCGCTGGCCCCGGCTTCGCTCGAACCAGCACATCGCCTGGGCGGCCACCGATACCGTGAGAAAAAAGCGGGAAGGCCGAATTCCATTCCGTCGGGCCGCCAGTTCCGCGGCCCGGGGCAGACCCGGCGCGCGCGCGGCAGGATTCTTCGGGCCGGCCTCCTGGAGGAGAATCGGGTTGGTGTTCATTTCACTCCATAATTGATCGTCATGACGCTGCCGAGCAAAGAAACGAGCGCCACATCGCGGCAGCCGAGTTGACGCATCTCCGCCGCCACTCCCTGTTGCGCTGGATAAGGCAGGAGCGATTCCAGGATGTAGGCATGCGTCTGGGCATCGCCGCAGAACAATCGGCCGAACAGAGGCACCCACGCGCGCAGGTAGCCGAAGTAAAGGGCGCGCCAGGCGGGCTGCTCGGGCTTGCCGAAATCGAGCACGAGCAGTCGTCCCCCGGACCGGGCCACCCGCTGCATCTCGCCCAGGCCGCGTTTCCAGCTCGGCAGGTTGCGCAGACCGTAGCTGACGGTGACGATGTCGAAAGAGTTGTCGGGAAACGGGACTTGCTGGGCGTCGCCCTGCAGGAAATGCGGGCGCCACGCGGGACCTGGCGCCCGGTCGGAAGCGCGATCGGCGCAACGCCGCCGCGCCACCTTCAGCATCGGTTCGCTGAAGTCCAGCCCGACCACCTGAGCGCCCCGGCGCGCCAGGCCGAAAGACACGTCACCGGTGCCACAGCAGAGATCCAGCGCGCGTTCGCCGGGCCTGGGCTTGGCCAACTGGACAAGCCGCTGCTTCCAGAGGCGATGCAAGCCGAAACTCTGCAGGTCGTTGATCAGGTCGTAGCGCGGCGCGATGGTGGCGAACAAGTCGCCGACTTTTTCCGCGCGCTGCGGGCCCGGCTCATAGTATTTGTTCGCCATGCGCGATGAGAATAGCATAGCGACGCAAGCCGCGCGTCCAGTTCCAACCGATCGCTGCGGGCTTCCCCTGTCTTGCCTCCGGCTGCTACGGTCAGGCCGCTGATGAACAGAATCGGTCGCGCTTTGCAGTTTTTCCGGCCGGATGCGGATCGCCTCGCCGTGGTCGCATTATTCCTGTTCCTCGGCATCGGGACGAACCTGCTCAAGCCCTGGCCGCTGGCGGTCCTGATCGATTCGGTGCTCGGCGACAAACCGGTGCCGATCTGGCTGCGCGCGCTCTCCAATCCTGCCCAAAAGGGAACCTGGCTCTTCCTGCTCAGCTTCGCGGTGCTGCTCCTCCACCTCGGCCAGAGCGCCCTTTCTTCCGCCCAGAATTATCTCGCCATTCAAGTCGGCTTGAGCGGCCTGCGCCGTGTGCGCAACGAAGTGTTCGCCTGCTTGCAGCGGCTTTCCCTGCGCTTTCATCAAGGCACGCGCAGCGGCGACCTGATCCATCGCGTGGCTTGGGACACCTATGCGTTTCAGACCTTGTTTCAGCAAGGGATCGTCACCTCCGTCACCGCCGTGCTCTCGCTCCTGTTCATGGTGGTGGTGATGTGGCGGCTGAACATCATCCTCACGCTGGTCGCCCTGACGGTCGTGCCGCTGCTGCTGCTGGTCATCAAACAGTTTGGCCGGAAGATGACGGAACGGGGGCTGGCCGCCCAACAAGCCGACAGCCAGGTGACGTCGTTCGTGCAGCAGAGCATCGCCGCCCTGCCCCTCATCCAAAGTTACACGCGCGAGGAGTATGAGGAGAACGCCTTCACCTCGCGCACCGCCGCCGCCATGGAAAAGCGCCTCTCTCAGCATGGCTGGGAACTGATTTACTGGCTCGCCATCTCGGTGGTCTTCGCGTTCGGCACGGCGGGCCTGATCTGGTCCGGCGGCCAGCAAGTGCTGGCCGGCCAGTTGAGCGTGGGGCAACTGCTCATCTTCCTCACTTACTTGACGCAGCTTTACGAGCCGCTCAACCAGCTCTCCCACGCCGGGGCCACCATGGCCAACGCCATCGCCGGCACGCAACGCGTGTTCGAAATCCTCGACACGCCGGAGGAAGTAAAAGACGCGCCCAACGCGCGCCCGGTGATGAATGCTCGCGAACTGGCCGCCACTTCCCTTTCCCCCGGACGACGGAGCGGATCCGCCCGGCCAGCGGATGAGCGGACGCTGATCGCGGAAGGCGCGATCGAATTCGAGCGGGTTTCCTTCAGCTACCAGAAGGCGCAGCCGGTCCTGCAGGCGGTGAACTGCCGCATCGCCGCCGGGACCTCGGCGGCGTTGATCGGCCCGAGTGGCGTGGGCAAGACCACCTTGCTCAACCTGCTCCCGCGTTTCTTCGACCCGACCGAGGGAGTGGTGCGGCTTGACGGGGTGGACCTGCGCGAGTTGCGCTTGAAAGATCTGCGCCTGCAAATCGCCCTGGTGTTGCAGGAGCCGATTCTGCTGCCGGCGAGCATCGCCGAAAACATTGCCTACGGCAAACCGCGGGCGAGCCGGGGCGAAATCGAGTCTGCCGCCCGGGCCGCCAATGCCGACCGGTTCATCGACAAATTGCCCAACGGTTACAACACCATCGTCGGCGAAGGCGGCACGCGCCTGAGCGTCGGCGAACGTCAGCGGCTCAACCTCGCCCGCGCCTTTCTCAAGAACGCGCCCATCCTGCTCCTTGACGAGCCGACCAGCGCGCTCGATGCGGACAGCGAAGCGCTCGTCGTCTCCAGCCTGTTCGATCTCATGAAAGGCCGAACCACCCTGATGGTGGCCCACCGCTTGAGCACGATCGGCCGCGTCGACAAGATCCTCGTGCGGCAAGACGGCAGGTTAATCGAAGAAGGTTCCCCGGCGGAACTGGAGGAAAAAGAGGGTTACTACGCGCGCGTGGTTTGCGGCCAGGTGGGGTTGGACTAAAAATTTCAAATTTCAAATTTCAAATTTCAAATTCCATTCGGGCATCGGATTTCGGATTTTGAGCATTGGCCATGCCCGATTGCCACTAGACAAACCTGCAAGGTTGGTTAGCCTCGCCGCACTTGAACGGTATGCTCGATGCGCGTTACACGAAACTGGCCAGGCTGCTCGTGGAATATTCCACCGCCTTGGAGAAAGGAGAGACCGTCCTGATCGACGCGATCGATATCCCGGATGAATTCACCGTGGAACTGATGCGCACCGTCCGCCGGGCCGGGGCGACCCCGCTGGTCGAAGTCCGCCACGGCCGGATCACGCGTGAAGTCGTGCGCGGCAGCAACCCGGCTCACGCCGCGCTGGTGCGCGACCTCGAGATGTTCCGGATGAAGCGCGTGCAGTCCTACATCGCCCTGCGCGGCAGTGCCAACATCAACGAAGCGTCGGATGTGCCGATCGACCGCATGTCACTCTACTCGCGCACGCTCCGACCGGTCTTGAATCATCGGGTGAACAAGACGCGCTGGGTCGTGCTGCGCTGGCCCACCCCGAGCATGGCCCAATCCGCCGGCATGAGCACCGAAGCGTTCGAAAACTTCTATTTCGACGTTTGCACGATGAACTATCCGCGGATGGCCCGGGCGATGGTTCCCCTGGAGAAACGGATGCGCCGGGCCGACCGGGTGCACCTCAAAGCCCCGGACACCGACCTGACCTTCAGCATCAAGGGCGTCGGCGCCAAGATGTGCAAAGGCGACCGCAATATCCCCGACGGCGAAGTCTTTTCCTGTCCGCTCAAACACTCGGTGAACGGCCACATTCATTTCAACACGCCGACGATTTATTCCGGCACCCGCTTCGACAGCGTGCGCCTGGAATTCAACGATGGCAAAATTGTCAAGGCCTCCGCCAACAACTCCAAACGGCTCAACGAAATTCTGGATACCGACGCCGGGGCGCGTTACATCGGCGAGTTTTCCCTCGGGTTCAATCCTTATATCCAGAGCCCGATGTGCGACATCCTGTTTGATGAAAAGATTGCCGGGTCGCTCCATTTCACCCCCGGCCAGGCCTACGAGGAATGCGACAACGGCAACCGGTCGGCGGTGCATTGGGACATGGTGCTCATCCAGCGGCCCGAATGGGGCGGCGGCGAAATCTGGTTTGACGGCGAACTCATCCGCAAGAACGGGCGCTTCGTGCCCAAGGATCTCAAACCGCTCAATCCGGAGAATCTAAAATAGCCACCCTTCAATCGCCCGGTCGCCCTACCCTGGCTTGCGGGCTTCGCGCTACAGAAAAGAGGGAGGCCTCTCAAAACACTAGGAGGCCCCCCTCCGATCATGCAATGTCCCGTATTAGGCTAGTGCTATTATGGGACTGTGACTGCGCATTGGAGAAAACAAGTACATGCTACTATGTTCGTGCAGACCGGGACTGCGACCGTACAGCCCTGTTCCGGGGGGTGCACCTGGACATTGCCCCCTCCGGGGTCGGGGGTCCCGCCGAGAACCCCTCCCGCACAGTAAGGGGTGCGACAGTCGCTGGTCTCCGGAATGCAGATGGCGAAGGTATCCGTGCTTCCGGGTTCGCCACAATCGCAGACCTCGACATATACCGTGAGGCCTGTGCAAACCTGGTTACCGATTCTAATCGTCGCGTCAGAATAGGTGATTCTTCGGCACTGACAGCCCTCCGGAGGGCAGCCGATTTGACAGTACCCCACGACCGTCTGCGCGCTCACCAGCATCGGAGGCGAGGTGGAGTGATCGAGGTAAGTTAAGTATCCAAACAGATCTTCCGGGCGACCCGGAAGAAAGCCGCCGCCAGCTCCGAAGTTGGCGAAGGTGTCTGCTGTGGGAGTGATCCAACCACCGCTCGTCGCAAAGTCCTGACATGGTTGCTGGGCTTGAGCCCTTGGCATTGCGATCAGACTTGCTCCGAGCAGCGTGGCCGCCACGATATGGGCATAATTGAACCTTTTCATGTTCTGTTTTTCCCTTTCGTTTTGTTTGTAGTTTGGTTGTCTTAATTCCGTTTTTACGGAACAAGAGCCACCATAAGCGAGAGGAGACGGCCGGCAATTGGGAGAGTCTCGCGTCCGCTTTAAGATGGCGGATCGCCCGAGTATAAGAAATTTTCTTACGGTCTGAACGCACCGCCGTGGCGGCAATTGTCCAATTCTGCTGACGAAACTCGACGACCTCCCGCGCCAGATCCTTGGCGCAACGCTGGCGCTGTTGCGTGCAATCATTCTGGGAAATGAATAGTCTGAGGCGACCACGGATGTGCCGGATTGCACGGATGTCTGGCCGTGCAACGCCTCAACCGGTTGTCGGGCCGACGGGAAGGCAAGTCATGCTTTGAGCTGAATGGTCACTCCCAAAATCTCGCCACATGTCCGGACGTCATTCGCCCCGCAAACCACTCCCGTGCGAGACCGAATCAAAATTGTCCAAAGACGGCTGCCTTTCCACCCAGCGGGCGGCGTAGCAGATCAACTCGGTGTGGTTTCTCAATTCGAGCTTCTCTTTGATGTGGCCGCGGTGGGCGTCGACGGTTTTGAAACTTAAGTTGAGTTGTTTGGCGATGGCGCGGCTGTCCTGGCCCTGGCCGACCAATTGCAGGATTTCCAGCTCCCGGTCAGACAGCCGGCCGAGGGGAGATTTGGTCCTGGAGACGCGGTGGGAGAGGCCATCGAGCAGCCGGACCGATATCTTCGGGCTCAGGTAAAACTGCCCGTCCAACACCTGCCGGATGGCTTGGAGGATCTTTTGGGGGTCTTCCTTTTTCATGACGTAGCCGCGGGCGCCGGCGCGCAGCACGACTTCGGCATAGAGGCTCTCGTCATGCAGCGAGATGACGAGCACGGCCGTTTCCCGGCTGACGGCGCGGAGGTCCTTGATTAATTCGAGTCCGCTGCGGCCGGGCAGCCCGACGTCCACCAGCACCAACTCGGGTTTCAAACGCTCGATGGCGGTCAACGCCCGTGCGGCGTCGCCCGCTTCGCCGCAGACGGCCAGGTCCGGCTGCCGTTGGATCAGGCGCACCAACCCCTCGCGGAACACGGGATGATCATCGACGATAAAGATTCTTTTTCGCTCCCTGCGCTTGGTTACTACTCTTGACATCTTCGAGCCCTGGCTTCTGAAACGCCAGTTTTGAGTGTGCGGCAGATCACATCGGTTCCACTCTCTTTCGTTGGAAAGACGAAGCTGCCGCAGGTTTTGTCCGCGTGGTGATTCATGATGCAAGCCCATCCGCTGTCTCATAGTCTCCTCGGCGCCGCTCAGTGCTGATTTGTCCAACCAGGGTAAGTCGTTCGGCGTTTAGGTCAAGAAGGGATCTCGACCCGCGCTGCCCGTATCGCTACGTAAGCGAGTCCCCTAGGCCGAAACGCGATAGCCAAACGTCAGAAGGCATTTCGGTGCCGCCGGAGGCGGACTCGCCCACACAAAAAGTTTGTTCGTCGTTCATGCAGACCAATATTATTTAAAGGCACTCAGGGAAATCTTCTCCCACAGCAGCCTTCAATTCTTCGGACTCCATCTAACCCATCGCAGGTCGATGGGAAAGGAGGTATCCGCCCCATGAAAGGTAAGTCTTCCCCCTCAAGGCCGGCGCCAGTCTGCGCGTCGTTGCGCCTCCCGGCCGTCACACGATCGAGAGCTTCAAATGCCCGCACGTCCAGAACGTTTCTCGGACCGTCCCCGCTGGGTCGCAGCCGATCGTGCGGTCACCGGGGGAATCGCCGCAGGAGAAACGCGGCGGGCGCCCCTCGCACCGGCGCGCGATTCGCTCAACCTCGACGGGCGCCGCTTTTTTTCCTCCAAGAGGGATCGCAGCACGCGCAGGTTCTCGACGTCTTCCTGCAAATCGGCGGATTTTGGCGTCTCCAGGCAACCTGGCAATTGCTCGAAGCGCGGGTCGTTGACGATGTGGCGGAACGCGGCACGGCCCAGCGCGCCCTGGCCGATGCCGGCGTGACGATCGACGCGCGAACCCAGACTGGTCTTGGAATCGTTGAGATGAAAGGCCACCACCTGGTCCAGGCCGATCAACGAGGCCACTTCGCCGATCGCCGCGTTCCAACCCCTGGGCGTGCGCAGATCGTAGCCCGCTTCGAAAAAATGCGCGGTGTCGAGACAGACGGCCAGGCGCTTCGGCGCGTGCACCTGATCATAAATGGCGGCGAGATGGGAGATCTGGTGGCCCAGACAGCTTCCCTGCCCCGCCGTGTTCTCCAGGGCGATCCGGATGGGAGACGATGGCGTGGCGCGGAACACTTCGTTCAGCCCGGCGACGATTTGCTTGAGGCCGGCCGCATCGCCGGTGCCCAGGTGCGCTCCCGGATGCAGCACGAGAAAGGGCAGGCCGAGATCCGAGCCCAACTGCAACTCCTGGAGGAGCGACTTGATGGAACGCTCGCGGTTCTCCCCGGCGGGCGCGGCGAGGTTGATCAGGTAACCGGTGTGCCCGAAAACGCAGGCAAACTTTTGCGCGGCTCGTTCCTGGGCGTAGCGCGCCATGTCGTCGGGCGAAAAAGGCTTCCCGAACCACTGCATGTTGTTCTTCACAAAAATCTGAACAACCTCGCAGCCGATGCCGGCGCCCCGTTGCAGGGCCCTCCAAACGCCGCCCCCGGTCGACATGTGCGCGCCAAATTTCATGCGTCGCCTGGAAATTATCGGCGGGGGAGAGAACCTCCAAGTGCAAAGCTCAGCTCGCCGCCCGTTGCAGCCGGTCAGTGATGGCCTGCCACTCCGGAGCGTCTGGCAATGCTTCCGCGATGATCCACTCCGCGCCCGCCGCATCGCAACGGTGCAGCTCGCCATAGATCGCCCGGGCATAAGCCCCGGCATCGCGCGGGATGACACTGACCGCGCCGAAGTCCTGCCCCGACGGGATCTGCGAATGGGCGATGACGTGGCAGCCGACCATTTGAAATTTCAAATTTGAAATTTGAAATCTCAGGTCCGCCTCGTCCTGCCAGCTCAGCACCACGAGCCTGGCCCTCGGCGAGTAATGCTTCTTCAACTGGCCGGGACTTTTGCGCGGTGAATCCAGCTCGCCTCCCGCGCTCCGCACCCCCGATTCGCCCAGAACCGCCCGCAGCGATTGGCCATGAATCATCCCCGGCCTCAGCACGCGGGCCGGACGGACCGTCAAGTCCACCACGGTGGACTCGATCCCGACCTGGGATTGGCCGCCATCGATGATGAGTTGGACCCTCTCGCCGAGCGCTTCCCGGACGTGGGCGGCATTGGTCGGAGAGAGCCGGGCGGAGCGATTGGCACTCGGGGCGGCGAGCGGAAAACCACACTCGCGAACGACCGCCTGCATGAACGGATGGCTCGGCCAGCGCACGCCCACGGTGTCGCCACCCGCCGTGACCAGGTCCGGAATCTCGCGGGCCCGCGGCAGCACCAGCGTGAGCGGCCCCGGCCAGAAAGCCGCGGCCAGTTGGTCGGCCGTTTCCGGCCACAGGCGCACGCAACCGCGGGCCATCTCCACGCTGCAGACGTGCACGATGACCGGGTTGTGGGGCGGCCGGCCTTTGATCGCGAAGAGCTGGGCGACGGCCTGGACATCGAGCGCGTTGGCGGCCAGGCCGTAAACGGTCTCGGTGGGCAGGGCAACCACGCCACCCGCCCGGAGCAACGCGGCGGCGCGGCGCACCGCGGCGTCGAACAACGCGGCGGTATCCGTCGAGAGGATTTCCGGTAGCTCGTCGGACTTCATGCCGACTACTGGTAGCGCAAGGGGTCAATCGGGTCGAGCGGCGATGCGCGCGTGCTTTTGGCCTTTGGCAAGCCCCCGTTTCCCGCTAAGTTTCGCCCGTGCTGAAGTCGTTTACTGTCCAGTTGGTCGCCGGCATTCCTTTGGCTCGTCCCCAGGTGGCCGAAGCGGTGACTCATTTGCTTGGCGAGCAGGCTTCCGCCGAAGTCAAGGCCGACTTTCTCATCGCGCTGGCGCAGAAAGGCGAGACGGCCGAGGAAATTGCCGCCTTCGCCGGCGCATTGCGCGATCGGGCCGTCACCCCGCCGCTGGACGCGGAAACCCGCAACCGGGAGATCCTCGATGTCTGCGGGACCGGCGGGGACCGGCAAAACACGTTCAACATCTCGACGACCGTGGCCATCATTGCGGCCTCGGCCGGGATCACGGTGGCCAAGCACGGGAACCGCGCGATCACTTCGCAGGCGGGGAGCGCGGATGTGCTCGAGGCACTCGGCATTCGCATCGACCTGACGCCGGACGAAGCGGCCCGCTCGCTGCGGGAACATCAGTTCGCCTTTTTTTTCGCGCCGAACTATCACCCGGCCTTCAAACATATCGGGGCGGCGCGCCGGCTCTGCGCCGAGCGGGGAGAGCGGACCATTTTCAATTTTCTCGGTCCCTTGCTCAATCCGGCGCGGCCAAGCGCTCAACTGGTCGGGGTCATGCACCCGCACCTGTGCGAGCCGATGGCGCAAGTGCTCCGATCGTTGCAGGTGCGGCGCGGTCTGGTCGTCAGCGGCCAGGTGCGGTCCAAAGCGCCAGGAGCACCAAAAGGCCTTGCGGATGCGGCGGAGCACCTCGACGAGTTTTCCACCCTCGGCGCGAACACGGTGGCCGAGTTCTATCACGACCGCGGCTTCTCCGCTTCCGTCCTTTCCCTGGAGGGCTTCCCCTTGCAGAGCGCCACCCTGGCTGATCTGGCCGGGGGCGACCGTGCGGCGAACGCCGCGATTGTGCGGCGCCTGATCTCGGGGGAAAACCGCGGACCCAAGCGCGACGCGGTCCTGCTCAATACCGGCGCGGCCCTGTTCGTGGCCGGCAAGGTCCGATCGCTCACGGAAGGCTGGAACCTGGCCGCCCAATTAATCGACAGCGGCGCCGCTCAAGCCAAACTGGCGGAACTGGCGGCGGACGGGCCGGTCCAACGTTGATGGATTTGCCACCAGCGTCGGTCAACCATTTGTTCAACCCGCCATTCGGCACGAGATCAGCAACCAGCCATGTTTAGAATATTGGGAGCAGATGGCAAAGAATACGGGCCGGTCAACGCGGACGTTCTTCGCCAATGGATCGTCGAACGCCGGGCTGGGGCGAACTCGCGCGTTCGGGCCGAAGGCAGCCCGGACTGGAAGAACCTTGGCGAGTTTCCTGAATTTGCTGCCACCCTGGCCGCCGGTCGTCAGGCCGTCCCTCCGGTCGTGCCGCCTCCGCTGGGGAGCGGGGCGCCCACTCCTCGGCCCGGGATCAGCCGAATGGCCGTCGCGTCGCTCGTGTTGGGCATTTTGGGGTTTTGCACCGCCGGAATCACCGCCGTGATCGGGCTGGCCCTCGGCCTGGTCGCGCTGTCGGGAATCCGCCGCAGCCAGGGCCGGGTCGCCGGGAGAGGACTGGCGATCGGCGGCATCTGTGTGTCGGGCTTCTTCCTGTTGGCGTGGTCGGCCATCCTGATCCCCGCCGCAATCCGGGCGAAGCAGAAAGCCCAAACGGATCAATGCGTCAGTCACGTTAAACAGGTCGCGATGGCCGTCCGCCTGTTTGCCGAGGACAACAACGGGCTCTATCCGCCGGCCGCCAACTGGTGCGACGCCGTCGTCACGAACCTCCCCAGCCCGAAGATCCTGCAATGCCCCGCCCAGCCCTCCCGGCGCAGCGGCTACGCCTTTAATCGCAAAGTCGCCGGGCGCACTCTCTCCGCCGTGGCTCCGGATACGGTCATGCTGTTCGAGAGTTCCGGGGCCTGGAATGGCACCGGCGGACAGGCTGAGCTCTTATCCCGGTCCAGACACGGCCACATCTTCGTCATCGGGTTCGCCGACGGCAGCGTCCGAATGATGAGTCAAGACGAACTGGCCGCGCTGCGCTGGGAACCCTAGTGGCCTCGGAAGGACCTCGCTCAATTCCTCAGTCGATAAAACCGCTGCGTGCCGTTGGACGAAGCACTCTCCTGAAACTGCCCCGCTCCGCCCGTCAGCACCACCTGACCGGCCACACTCCACTGTTGAAAATCGCTCGAGCCTTCCACCGTGACGAGCGAACCAGCCGGCCCAACGATCCGCAGGAGACACTGCCCGCCATTCAACACGGGCAACCCGGTGAAGCGCGCCGGCGAATCCACGAATCCTTCGACCAGTTGCAGGTCGAAGCTCAGGCCAGGCCCGGAGGGATCGAATCGATGCACCTCCACCGCGATCGTGTTGGTGCCCGCGTGCACCTGCGCTGGATTGATCGGGAAGGAGAACCAGTAGTTTTGCCAGTCGGCGTTGGGCGCCGTCGCCAGTTGATCGAACGCCGCGTCCGGCGCGAGCCGGCGGCGCAGCACCTCGACGCCATTGAGGTAAACCGCCACGCCGTCGTTGCCGCAAATGCGCAACGCGAGATTGCTCAACGTCACCGAGGTGCCCTGCGTGAACTGCTTGCGAAAGTAAGTCGTGGGGTTCTTGGCGAAATCATCCGGGCCAAACGAGATCACCGTCTGCTCGTCGCCCTGCCCATAGCCGAGTTGCGCCGGACCGCTCGCCCAGCTCGAATCGTCGAAGGCCGGCTGCCGCCAGGCTGTCCCTTCATCGCTCCCAAGATCGGAATAACGCCATACTTCGCCCGGCTTGATCAGCACCACCGGCTGCTTCGGCACCCCCGAGTCCGTTCGCCGGTAGTAGTAATTCGTTTGGTTCAGCCCCTCGCTCAGCGTGTAGTAACCCAGGCCAGTCGGATGAAAGCCGATCGCTTCGCCATTGGGCTCCGTCGCCACTGGGATTTCGACCCCGCTCCCGCCCAAGGCATCTCCAATGCTTTGTCCCGATTGCCGAACCCAGGCCCAAGCTTTACCGCCGCGGCGCAACGCCACCAGCTTTCCGTCCGACGAAATGTCACCGCCCGATACTTTAAAGAACGAAATTTCCCGGATGAACGTCAGCGCAATCGGGCCGCCGCCGTCCAGTTCGGCGCGCGTCGCGCGGTAAATGCGAGCGCTGTTCGTGAGCTTGGCGGCGATGAACAGATCACCGCTGAGCGGATCGACCATCAGCGCCTCGGCGTTGAATGGACCGTCTGGATAGGTCAGGACGATTTCCTCCCAGCCGGCAACCGACGCCACCGGCGGATTGTTCGACTGGTAGGCATAGACCGCCGGCTCGGGAAAACGAAAGACGCGGATATTGGGGCGGCTGCTGAAATTATCTCCGATGTCACCAAGGTAAATGTATTGCCACTCCGGCGATGGCCCCGGCCCGAAGGAAATATCCTCGTAGTCTCCGAAGAAGGCGTTCGGGACGGAATAGCGCGCGAGCAAGGCGCCATTGGTGGACAAGGCGAACACCGTGCCGGGAAAGCCGGAATCGTTATGCGTCCACAAGACTCCCGGGTTCTGGCGGCTGGCGATGACGCCAGAGCTTTCGGTGATTTCCTGGGCCGTCACTTTACCCAGGCTCACGCCGGAGGCAAACCGGGGAGTCTGGGCGGCACACCAATTTGACCCTCCTCCAAGAAACCAGCCGGCTGCGCACAACAGGGATAGAACCCGAGCACACCGCCGAAGTTCATTGTTACAATCGTGTGACACGCGATAAGGTAGGTGACGGACCGCAGTTCAGCAAGCCCACCAGAAAGTCAGTTCTTCAACATTCCCGGAGATTGCTCATTGCTCATTGCTCATTGCTCATTTCACATTTGGCCCTTTCCGTCCCCTTTCACGGTCCGCAAATGAAAAATGAGCAATGAGCAATGAGCAATGAGCAATGAGCAATGAGCAATCCGCCATGGCCATGGATCCATGGGCCAGCCTCGGGCCATTTTCCCCTTGTCCCGGGAGAGTCCTGCGGCAATCGTTTCGTGATGACTTCCGCCAAAGTCACGCCCGCCGCCTTCCGCGCCATGAAAAGCCGCGGGGAGAAGATCGCGTCGCTCACCGCCTATGATTTTCCCATGACCAAACTGCTGGATGAAGCCGGCATCCCGCTGATTCTGGTCGGGGATTCGGTCGGCATGGTTCTGCTCGGCTACCCGGACACGACGCACGTCACGATGGCGGAGATGGAGCATCATGTCCGGGCGGCCTCCCGCGCCAGGCCGAGCGCCCTTCTCGCGGCGGATCTCCCTTATCGCGCCTGTGACACGGTGGCCGCTGCCGTCGAAAACGCCCACCGGCTCGTCGGCGCCGGCGCCGAAGCAGTCAAGGCCGAAGGCGGCCGCGACATCCTCGAGCAGGTCCGCGCCATCGTCCAGGCCGGCATCCCGTTCCTCGGGCACCTCGGCATGTTGCCCCAGCGGGTCCTCGAGGAAGGGGGTTATCATCTCAAGGGCAAGAACAACCTCGAACGCGAAGCGCTCCTGGCCGATGCCCTCGCCCTGGAGAAGGCCGGCGCGTTTGCCATCGTCCTGGAACTGGTCAGCCCGCCCGTCGCCCAACAGATCTCAAAATCCCTCGCCATCCCCACCATCGGCATCGGCTCCGGTCCGGAATGCGACGGGCAAATCCTGGTCACGCACGATTTGATCGGTGCTTTCCCCTGGTTTACCCCAAAGTTTGTCAAGCCGCGCCTCGACCTCGCGACCCAACTGCGCGCCACCGTCGGGCAGTGGAAGGCGTCGATTTGAGTTCCGTCCCTCGGATGGATCCAGCCAAGATTCCCGGCGTGAAGAAACTGACTCATCTTGACTCCCGCGGTCAGGCCAGCATGGTCGATGTGTCCGCCAAGCCCGTCGTCCTGCGCGAAGCCGTGGCCAGCGGCGAGATTCGTTTGGGGGCATCGACCCTTGACCTGATCGAGTCCAACCAAATTGCCAAAGGAAACGTGTTCGCCACGGCTCGAATCGCCGGCATCCAGGCCGCCAAGAAAACCGGCGACCTTATCCCCCTCTGCCACCCGCTGCCGATCACTCATTGCGAAGTGAATTTTGAGATTCCGCAGAGCCGCGACCGGGTCCGGATCACCGCCCGCGCGAAAATCGCCGCGCCCACGGGCGTCGAAATGGAAGCCCTCAGCGCCGTCACTGTTGCGGCCCTCACCATCTACGACATGTGCAAGGCGGTGGACAAAGCGATGGTCATCGGAAGTGTGAAACTTGTCTCCAAGAACAAGGCTTGACTTGCCACTTCCGTTTTCATTTGGCACCGTGTTTTATCGTGGTCATGCAAATCAACGTTGGGATTATCACGATCAGCGATCGCGCCAGCAAAGGCCTCTATGACGATCTCGGCGGTCCCGCCCTGAAAGAGGCCGCCGAAGGTTACGGGTGGAAGGTGCTCGCCCAAGGACTGGTGCCGGATGAGAAGCGGGACATCCAGCGCGCCATCCGGGAGCAGATCCACCAGGGCTGCCACCTCATCCTCAGCACCGGCGGCACCGGGGTCGCCCCGCGCGATGTGACCCCGGAGGCCATCCGGGAAATCGCCAGTCGCGAACTGCCTGGTTTCGGCGAAGTCATGCGCCTCGAGTCGATGAAGATCACGAGCAACGCCATCCTCTCCCGCAACCTCGCGGCGGTGGTGGACGAGGCGTTGGTTCTCTGCCTGCCCGGCAAACCCAGCGGCGCCGTCGAGTGTCTCAGCTTCGTCGTCGGCGCCGTGCCCCACTGCGTCGAGGTCTTGCAACACGTCCCGACCAGCTGCTAAGGGCAGTGAAGAAAGCCCGCGTGGTCGCGCTCCTTGGCCTGGTCAACGAATGGCACGGACCAGCGCGAGCCATCGTGTCAGTCGCCGGCCACAGAGTCTATTTCCCGGTCGGTTCACATCTGCCTGGAGGGAACGAAATACTGTCAATAAACGATCGTGCAACGTTCAAAATTTTTTCCGGGTTGGCCGTTGTTTTCAGCGTTGACTCCGGAAGATCACCGAATATTGTCGAGCACACAACTACTCAGTTTACTGCCAACCCGGTGAGACTCACTGACACGGATGTCAGTGAGTTCTTTTTGCAAATGGCGAAACTGACCCACCAATCAAAGCCGCGCTCGCGGCGCTTGCGGCGCATGGGCGCGGCACTCCTGGCCGAACCCCTCCAGCAAGTCGACCGCACCTGTGTCCTGCATCGCGGACGCAAACTCGCCTACTTCGCCGGCTGCGATTATTACCGGCTGGCCTCTCATCCGGACGTGCGGCGCGCCGTCCTCGACGGGCTCGAGCGATTCGGCCTCAACGTCGCCGCCTCGCGCCGGACCACAGGCAACCACCCGCTCTACGAACAACTCGAGCAACAGCTGGCCGGCTTTTTCGGCGCCGACGCCGCGGTGCTGGTCTCCAACGGTTACGGGGCGAACCTCGCCGCGACCCAGGCGCTGGCTGGAGAAATTACCCATGCCATCATCGACCAAGGCTCGCACAGCTCGTTGTTCGATGCCGCCGGTCTGCTGGCCTGCCCGGTGCTGACGTTCCAGCATCGCCAGGCCGCCTCCGCGGCCCAGGCTGCCCGGCGTTGCGGCCGATCCGCCAGGTTGCTTCTGCTCACCGACGGGCTCTTTTCCCTCAGCGGCGAAATCGCCCCGCTGGATGAGCTCCTGCGCCTGCTGCCGCCGCGGACCACGTTCCTGGTCGACGATGCCCATGGCGCCGGTCTCCTGGGCAAGACAGGCCGCGGCACCGCCGAGTATCTCGGGGTCCCCACCCGGCGTCTCATCCGGACCATCACCTTGAGCAAAGCCCTGGGAGTTTACGGCGGCGCGATCCTCGGCAGGCGCGAGGTCCAAAAAAAAATCCTGGCGCGCAGCCGCCTTTTCGCCGGCAACACCCCCTTGCCGTTGCCGCTGGCCGCCGGCGCGCTGACCTCGCTGGCGATCCTGCGCTCCGATCCGAAACTCCGCCGTCGCCTCATCGCCAACGCCAATTACGTCAAGGCCGCCGCTCGCGCCGCAGGCTTTCCCATGAACGACGGCCCCGGCCCCATCCTCCCGCTTGTTCCGCAGAATAAAGCGGAAGCCGCCAGGCTGAGCCGCCGACTGCTCGCCGCCGGCATCCATCCACCCTTTATCAATTACCTCGGCGGGCCGGCTGACGCTTATTTTCGCTTCGTCATTTCCAGCGAGCATTCGCCGGAACAGTTGGACGCCCTGGCGAAGGTCCTTGCGGCGCACCGCCGTTTTTGACGAATTGACGGGTTGTTTTGACACCCCCGCAATCCCGACAATGACCAATGAACTTTGAACTTCGAACCTTGAACTCACACCGCGGGTCAAGCAAACTACTCCTGGGCCTGCGAATCCCTTTCAAGTAAACGGCGGATGCAGGTCTAGACAGAATCCAACGACGAAAAACCGAGTTTTGCGAAGGGCGAAAGGACGAACATGGAAGCGATGCTGATTTTCGATAGATACTGGTGGTTTATCCTTCCGGGCATCATCCTGGGACTTTACGCGCAGATGCGGCTGACCTCCGCTTACGGGCGGTATTCGCAGGTGCCAACAAACTCCGGGTTGTCCGGCGCCGAGGCGGCGCGGGAAGTCCTCAACAGCGCCGGCTTGAACGAAATGCCCGTGGAGGAAGTGGCGGGCCATTTGACGGATCACTATGATCCGTTAAAAAAGGCGCTGTTCCTGTCGTCGGAGAATTATCATGGGCGAACGCTCGCCGCGGTGGGCGTGGCGGCCCACGAAGCGGGACACGCCCTCCAGCACAAAGCGGCCTATGCGCCGCTGCACATCCGCATGGCGCTGGTTCCGGTGACGCAATTCGCCAGCACGGCCGCCTTTTGGATCTGCGCGCTGGGCTATTTCATGGGCCTGGCCAAGATCGCGGGCATCGCCGTGATCGTATTCGGCATCATCGCCTTGTTCCAGGTGATCACCCTGCCCGTCGAGTTCGACGCCAGCCGGCGCGCCAAGCAACAATTGCTGCAACTCGGCCTGATCGATGGACAGGAGCGCCTCGGCGTCAGCAGAGTGCTCAACGCGGCGGCCCTGACTTATGTCGCCGCCATGGTCGCCTCCCTCTTTACGTTGCTGCATTTTATCCTGATTGCGCGCGGCAACGACCGGGACTGAGCCCGGTTCGAAGAAATTCTCCTTGCGAATATCCGGGCCTCGGCAGTAGTCAATAACTGCATGCCAAAGCCCAACGTTCCAACCGGGACGGTTTATCCCATAAGCCGTCGTCAGTTCATAAAATACACCACCCTGGCCACCGGCGCTGTCTTCGGCACGGCGCCCGCCTTCCTGCGCGGCCAAAATCTCAACGAGCGGCTCAACATCGCCGTGGTCGGCGCCGGGGGCAAAGGGAGCGGCGACACCGACGCGGCGGCCGAATGCGGCGGTAATATCGTGGCCCTATGCGACGTGGACCAGAACACCCTCGACGCACGGACGACTTCCAATCCCAACCCCAAGCAGAAGAGTTATCCTGCGGCGAAGACCTATCGTGATTTCCGCAAGATGCTCGAGGAAATGAACAAGGAAATCGATGCCGTGATCGTCGCCACGCCAGACCATGTCCACGCTTTCGCCAGCATCATGGCCATGAAGATGGGCAAACACGTTTACTGTCAGAAACCGCTCACCCACTCCGTTTACGAGGCGCGCCTGATGCGCGAGACGGCTAGGAAGATGAAAGTGGCCACGCAGATGGGCAACCAGGGCAGCGCCGGGGATGGCCTCCGGCGCGCCGTCGAAGTCATCCAGGCGGGCGTCATCGGCAAACCCCAGGAGTTGCATGTCTGGAGCAACCGCCCGATCTGGCCGCAAGGCATCGACCGCCCGCCCGGCGAAGATCCTGTGCCCGCCAGCCTCAGTTGGGACTTGTGGCTTGGACCCGCGCCGTTGCGTCCCTACAAAAAGGACACTTATCACGCTTTCAAATGGCGCGGATGGAAGGATTTTGGCACCGGCGCCCTCGGCGACATGGCTTGTCACACCGTCAACATGCCGTTCCGCGCGCTCCGTCTGGGTTACCCCAACGTCGTCGAGTGCGAGGAAACCTCCGAGTTGCATGAGGAAACTTATCCGAAAACTTCACGCATCCGTTTTGAATTCCCCGCGCGCGAGGGTCTGCCCCCGCTCAAGTTCTGGTGGTACGATGGCAGCCCGGGCGACAAGTCCGTGAAGTTGCTCCGCCCGAGCGCGGAGATCACCCGGGAAATCGTCGAACTGCAAAGCAAGCTGCCGCCCAGTGGCGCCCTGATTATAGGCGACAAAGGCAAAATCTTTTCGCCGGATGATTATGGCTCAACTTTCTACATCCTGGCTTCGGGCGAAAGCAAGTTCAGCAAAGGCAGCGAGCATGAGGCCTGCAAAGTCGTGCCGAAGACCATCCCGCGCAACGAAGGCTCCGGCAGCGACGATCACCGGCAAAAGGCCGAATGGTTCCGCATGATCAAAGGCGGCGCGCCCGCTTACAGCAACTTCGACATCGCCGCTTACCTCACCGAGATCATCCTGCTTGGTTGCGTCGCCATGCGCGTGGGCGTTGGCAAACGACTGGATTGGGACGGCCCGAAGATGAAAGCCAGGAACGCCCCCGAAGCCGCCCAGTACGTAAAGCGCGAATATCGCAAAGGCTGGAAGCTGGCGTAACGAACTTCGGAGTGCGGACGGTCCCCGTCCGCAGCACGTGACCGGCACTGGCCGCGTGGAACGATCCGGAGACTTGGCTGAGGGCGACGCGCTGCGGGCCGGGACGGCCCGCGCCCCTCACCGCGCCGTGGCCGAAGCCTGGTTGGACGCGGCGCTTTCCTGCCCGAGGCTGTTCACCGCCGTGACGAAATAGTAGTAAGTGACGCGACTCGCCAGGCCGCTGTCGTTGAAAGAGGTGGACGCGGCCACGGTCGCCACCGGGTTGTAAGGACCGCCGCTCGTCGTCGCGCGGTAGATTTTGTTCTGAGTCACGTTGGGACTGACCGACTGAGTCCAAGTGAGGTTGATCTTTCTCTTGCCGGCAGCTTTTGCGCTCAAGCCGGTCGGCGGGTTGGGAGCGCCTTCTTTGACGATGGCAAACGTGTCGCGGACGCTGGCCGTGGAATCGAGGAACTGCAAGTCGAGGCGGTTGGTCGTGAAGTCCAGCACAACTGAGCCAAGCACATTCAGTGAGATGTACATCACGGGGTGATTCAGCGAGCCCCCGGAAGTCTGCCCGGAGGAACCGGCCACGGTGTAAACGGCGCCGTGATGACTGGAGCGGACTACCGCCGGCTTCAGGTAAGGCGCGGGATCGCGACCGCTGCCTCCGTCGAGGATCATCGAGCTATCGAGCGTGCTCGACGAGCCGTAGTGACCGTCGATCAAGTAAGAACGCTCATACGAATGGCTGTGCCCGGAAAGCACGAGGTCCACGCCGCCCGCTTCGAGGATGGGCAGCATGTTCTGGCGCATTTGGATCAATTCGATTTCCGTGTCCGAGTTGTGCGACCCTTTGCTGTAAGGCGGATGATGCCAGAAGGCCACGATCCAGTCACGCGCCGTAGCCGCCAGGTCGCTCTTCAGCCAGGTAGCCATGGGGCCGTTGGACGAGCGATCCGCCGTCATCGAGTCGAGGCAGATGAAGTGAATGTTGCCGAAGTCGAATGAATAATAATGTTCCGTGCCCGAAGCCACCCCGCCGATCTCGCCGTTCTTCGGGAAGGTGAAGATGGCGAAGTAAGGATAAGTGTCCACAAACGCCGTCGATTGCGCGGTGTCATGATTGCCGAGCGTGGAGAAGACCACGGACTTTTTCAGCATGGCGGAATAAATGTTGAAGATCGCGCCCTGGTATTCGCTGTCGGTGCCGCTTTCGTAAGCGTTATCGCCGAGCAGCAGCCAGAGATCGGTGTGCCGCGAGCCTGTCGCGCCGTAATACGCATCGCGCACCGCGAGCTGGCTGGAGGTTTGCGTGCCTGGATCGCCCAGCACCCAAATGCGGGTCGGCGCCGGCGTGCCCGTCGGCGGGAAGGTCACGAAGAAGAAGCTCGCGTCACCACCCGCCAGGGTCGCCGTGCTGGTGCCGACGGAATAATAGTAGAGCGCATCGGGCGAAAGACCCGTGACACTGACTTCGTGTTCGGTGGTCGCCGTCGTGTTGTCGGCGAAGGATGTGAGGCTGCCCGGGGTGGTGCCATAACGCACGCGGCTGTCGGTCGACGTATCGGTGCGCCACCGCACGACGATGCTGGTCGGTGTGCCCATCTGCAAATAAGGGCCACGGGTGACCGTCGCCGCCCCGGCCGTCTGCTGCCATCCCGCGAGTAGCAGCCAGAGTAGATTCAGGGAAACGAGCGTTCGGAGGGATGGATTTCGAGTAGAGTAGTGCATGATTGCTCCGTTGAGGGTTAGGGTTGTTGCCTTCTTGACCGGGGGACAGCCAATTGCGTTCGTGGCTTGAAGAATTCCATTTCATGCCATTCACACCGGGTGGCCTGTCCGTAACCTGTGTCGCCAGTGGCGACCCGGCAAACCCGGCCGTGCCCGCCGCGAACGGAACGCACGTGAAAGCGCGCCTCGTCTGCGGCGGTCCGAACGGGAGAGGAAGCGTAGCAGATGGACGGCGTCGGAACAAGTCAAGAAATCCATGTGTTTTCCCAGATACTTCCGCCTCAAAAGTCGGCGATGGTTGACCGAGTGAAGATTTTCGTCATGCGCCCTTCCGTGCTTGCCTTTCTCCAGGGCAAGCTTAGGATGACCGCATAGCCAAAGGTCAAAGGTGCAACGATGCATGGGCATTCCCAGCTTTTGGTAAAAAGGGCTGCGCAAACGGCGGTTGAGGATCCCACTCCCCGATGCCGCCTGGTCGCCGTGGATGGAAAGGAAACATGAACCGCAATCAATGGAAATCGTGGCTGCATTCCCGCCCGGACGTGATGATGGACCTGGTGCGGGTCTATTTGGGAGTCGCCTTGTTTTTCAAGGGGATCTATTTCATGTCGAATCGGGATTATCTGCTTCAGGTTTTGGAGAAAGCGGGCACCTGGTCCATCGCCCCGGTGGCCATCGCCCATTACATCGTGCCCGCGCATCTCTTCGGCGGCGTGCTGCTCGCGCTCGGCTTGCTGACCCGCCTGGCCGCGCTGGTCCAGGTTCCGATCCTGATCGGCGCCGTCTTCTACGTGCACCTGCCTGCCTTGACCCTGATGAGCGTTGAGCCCCGCCAGAACCTGGAACTTTCCGCCCTGGTTCTCTTCCTCACCTTGCTTGTCTGTTGGCATGGCTCCGGACCGTTGTCGGTGGACCACTTGATCCGCCGAGGCCAAGCGCAGGACACCCCAAGCGTGCCGCGTCACGCCTAGCCGCGCCGAGCAAACGCCGAGTGGGACCAGACGCCCGGGCGCCCGGCAGCTTCGCCGGTCGGCTCAATCAGGTGAGCGCGGCTGATTTCCTGATAGACCTTCGGCGAAAGCCGGGCGATGATCAGGTCGCCCCGTTCGTTGGCGAGAAAAAAACGGTCGCCATGTTCCATGTTCAACAGGTGGCTGCGCTCGATCGGCCGGAGTTGGAGCCCTACCGCACGATGCGGCGTCACGTCGATCATGTGCAACGGAGAATCTTCGTCGCGGAAGGGGAAAAGGTCGTGCGGCGCCTGTTGGAAAGTGATTTCGGCGTCGTGTCCGCCCTCATGCCGGAGAAATGGGTGCGGGCGCTGGCACCCTTGCTGGAGGCGCGCCGGGAGAACATCCCGGTCTTCATTGCGCCCAAGGAACTCCTGGAGCAGCTCATCGGCTTTTCCATGTTTCAGGGAGTCCTGGCGGTGGGCCGGTTCCCCGAAGCCAGGCCGTTGGAAGCGATCCTGGGCCAGAGTCCCCGGCCGCACCTGCTGGTGGCGTTGGAGGGGCTGGCCAGCGCGGAAAACCTCGGCGTGATCGTGCGCAATTGCGCCGCCTTTGGCGTCCACGCCCTGGTCGTCGGCGAGACGTGCAGCACCCCTTATCTGCGCCGGGCCGTGCGCAATTCGATGGGCACCATCTTCAAGCTGCCGGTCGTGGAACCGCCGAGCCTGGTCCAGACCTTGGGCCAACTGCGGCATTGGGGCATCCGTTGCCTGGCCGCGCACGGGCAGGCCAAAACCTTGACGTTGGCGCAATGCGATCTGAAGACCGACTGCTGCATCGTGCTCGGCAACGAAGGCTACGGCCTCTCCCGCGCCGTGCTCGAGGCCTGCGATGAAGCGGTGGCCATCCCGATGGCCCGGGGGGTCGATTCCCTCAATGTGGGCAACGCCGGCGCGGTTTTCCTCTACGAGGCCAACCGGCAACGAGGGAACATGTAGCCAGCGGCGCGGCCGCGCCGGACGGCGGCTCAGAGGCCGGCCAGGTAACCGAAGCGGGCGCGGAATTCCTTCGGCTTCATCTTGACCGTGGCGGCCAGCGTGGCGAGTTGCCGCGGGCCGTCAAAATCGTCGCGGTCCAGGCGGATCATGTAACGCCGGGCACACTCATAAGCTTCCCCCTCCACGTTGACCTTGCGCACCTGCATCCGGCCGGTCTGCGGGTTGATCATCCGGTCGAACGGCAGCGGCACCATCCGGCCATCGACGAAGCTGATCACGGCGCCGTACTTGGCCGATTCTTCCGAGCCGAGGAACTTGACGGCGCCGTAGCCGAGGTTGCGCGTGTACTCGGTGTCGAACGGAATCGGATTGGCGCAGCGCAGCTCATACCCAAGGTCCTTGTCGACCAGGTGAAATTTCAAGCCGAGTTTCTCCAACTGCGCGGTCAGCCGATCCTTCATGAGCCGGCCGAATTCGATCTCCCCCAGGCGCAGGTGGCCGTGGTCGTCCCGGGTGACTTTGCCGTAACGCTCGAGGTGGCCGTCCTCCACGCCGTCGATCAGTCCCTGTTCGCCGATGGCTTCGATCAGTCCCTCGGCCAGCACCGCGACGCCGTAGAACGATCCCTCGGCCTGGCGCTTGATGATCGAGCCGATGATGATGTCGCAGACCTCATCGAGGGTGACGCGACGATCCCGGAACTCCTCGGGAATGATCGTGAGGGTGGCGGCGGCTGACTTCCCGATGCCCAGCGCGAGATGCCCGGCCGCGCGGCCCATGCTCACGATGAGATACCAGCGCGAGGTCGTCTTCGCATCCTCGGCCAGGTTGCGCACGACGTAGCTGCCCAGGTGGCGCGCCGTTTCGAAGCCGAAGGTCGGAGTCGAACCGGGGAGCGGCAGGTCATTGTCGATCGTCTTGGGGACATGCGCCACGCGGATGGTCCCGCCAGCCTGGCGATGGACGTTGCTGGCGGAGAAAGCCGTGTCGTCCCCGCCGATGGTGACGAGCGCCTGGATGCCCAGCCGGCGCAAGGCGCCGAGCACGTTCCTCATGCTTTGCTCGGACTTGGCCGGATTGGTGCGGGAGGTGCCGAGGATGGAGCCGCCCCGGGCGTTGACTCCGGTCACGTCGTCGATCCGGAGCAACACCCGGTGGGTCGAGTCGCCTTGCGCCAGCCACTTGAAGCCATCGCGCAGGCCGATGACGGAAAAGCCTTGCTTGACCCCTTCAATGGTGGCGGAACTGATCACGCCGTTGATCCCGGGAGCCGGACCGCCTCCCACCAGGATGGCCAGTTTGCGTTTCGTCGATGCGGTTGCCATAAGTGTCGTTGCCATCAGGGTGAGGAGGATTGTCCCGACCCGCCGTTTTTTTTCCGCAGCAGCTGGCGCACATCCAGGGCTTGCATGCCGGCGGCGCCGATGGCCCTCAGGCCGAGATCGGTGTCTTCGTAAGCACGGCAGAACTGCGGCGGCACGCCGAGGCGCCGGGCGGCCTCGAGGAAAATATCCGGCGCGGGCTTTTGCTGCGCGACATCTTCGCTGGTCACGACGGCCGCAAAGAACTGCCGGATACCCAGGTGGCCGAGCACCTGTTCGATGATCGGCTTGACGCCGCCGGAAGCCACCGCCATGGGCAGCCGGCCCTGATGCTCGCGGACGATGGTCACGACCTCGTGGATCGGGCCGACGCGCGGCATGAGTTCGAGGTAGGCCAATTCCTTTTCCTTCGCGACGGCCAGCGGGTCAATCGTCAGGCCCTGTTCAGCGCGCAGCATGCCCAGGATGTCCCGGGACGGGACGCCCCCCAGCTCGTAAAAGCGATCTTCGGAAAACTCGATGCCATGACGCGCCGTGACCTGGCTCCAGGCCAGCCAGTGCAGCGGCATGGTGTCAGCCAGGGTGCCGTCGCAGTCAAAAATGAGGGCCTGGATCATCACGAGGTCCTGGTGGGTCGTCGCGTCGCTCGCGCCTCACAGCTTCACGGCCTTGAGCTTCTCCTCCAGTTCATGCGCCATGAGCGGCTCGATCATCGCGTCCATCTCGCCGGCGAGAAAGCTCTGGAGGTTGTAGAGGGTTAATTCAATGCGATGATCCGTCACGCGGTTCTGGGGAAAATTGTAGGTGCGGATCTTTTCGCTCCGTTCCCCGGTGCCGACTTGTGATTTGCGCTGGTGATCGTATTTGGCTTTTTCCTCGGCGACTTTGAGATCGAGCAGGCGGGAGCGGAGGACGGTCAGGGCGCGCGCCTTGTTCTTTTGCTGGGAACGTTGGTCGGCGCAACGGACGATGAGGCCGGTGGGCTTGTGCAGGATCTGCACGGCGGAGTCGGTGGTGTTAACGCCCTGGCCGCCGGGACCGCTGGCCCGGCAGACGGTGATCTCGAGTTCTTCGGGTTTGATTTCGATATCCACTTCCTCGGCTTCGGGCAGGACCGCGACGGTCGCGGTGCTGGTGTGAACGCGTCCCTGGGCTTCGGTGGCCGGGACACGCTGGACGCGATGAACGCCGCTTTCGTGTTTGAGGCGTTTATAGACGTCGGTGCCGATGACGGTGAACACGATTTCCTTGAAGCCGCCGAGGTCGGACGGGCTGGAATCGAGCGTTTCGATTTTCCAACCCTTGGTCTCGGCGTAGCGGGCGTACATGCGATAGAGATCGGCGCCGAAGAGGGCCGACTCGGAACCGCCGGCGCCGGCGCGGATTTCGATGATGGTATTGCGCGAATCGGCGGGGTCGGGCGGGACGACTCCGCGCTGGGCTTCCAGGGCGAGGCGCTGGGTTTCGACTTCGAGACGGGCGACCTCTTCCCTGGCCAGGGCGGCCAGTTCGGAGCCGGCCGGTTCGCTTTGGAGCAACGCGCGGTTGGCTTCCAGGTCGGCGGACGTTTTGGCATAGGCCGCGACGGTGGCGACCAGTTCTTTGAGACGCGAATATTCCCGGGACAACTCCTGGGCGCGCGCCTTGTGGTCGAAGACCGCCGGGTCGCTCAAGGCCGATTCGACTTCGGCCAGGCGCTTGGCGAACTTCTCGTGATAGTGACGCAGATCCATCGGAATCGGAAATCAGGGCTGCGGCAAAAAAGAATCCGCCCGCAAGGCGCGCGGCCATGGCGGGCGGAGGAACAGCCAATCGCTAGGACTTCTTTTTCTTGGAAGCCGCGGCGGCCTGGGCGGCCTGGGCCGCCTGGGTCTTGGCCATGCGTTGTTGGAACTTGTCCACGCGGCCGGCCGTATCGACGAATTTTTGCTGGCCGGTGTAAAAGGGATGGCAGAGGTTGCAAATGCCGACGATAATGGTGGGTTTGGTCGAGCGAGTTTTGATGACGTTGCCGCACGCGCAACGAATCTCCGCCGCCTGATACTTCGGATGAATGTCAGCTTTCATAGCAAGGGAGGCAGAAGGTAGCAGCCGAACGGGCTTTGACAAGCGTTTATTGGCCGCATTGGGCCTTGTGCCGCAGCGCGTGATCGATCAGCACCAGCGCCGTCATCGCCTCGACCATCGGCACGGCCCGGGGCAGGACGCAGGGGTCATGGCGGCCGCGGCCTTTGAGCGTCGTGTTCTCCCAGTTCACGTCCACCGTCTCCTGCTCGTGCATCACCGTCGCCACCGGCTTGAAGGCCACGCGGAAGTAAATCGTTTCCCCGTTCGAGATCCCGCCCTGGATCCCCCCGGATCGGTTCGTCACGGTGCGCACTTTGCCCTCTTTCATGCGGAATGGATCGTTGTGCGCCAAGCCCGTCAGCAGAATTCCTCCGAAACCGGAGCCGATGTCGAATCCCTTCGACGCCGGCAAACTCAACATCGCCTTGGCCAGATCGGCTTCGAGGCGGTCGAAGACCGGTTCGCCCCAGCCTGGCGGCACGCCGCGCGCCACTCCTTCGACAATCCCGCCGACGCTGTCGCCCGCCCGGCGCATCTTTTCGATGAGGCGGATCATCTTTTCCGCCATGGCCCAATCCGGGCAGCGGACGATGTTGGCTTCGATCCGTTTGGCTTTGACTTTCTCGGGGTCCACCTCGGCCACGAGCCGCTGCACCTGCTTGACGTAGGCCAGCACTTCCACGCCGTAACGTTCCCGCAAGAGCTTCCGGGCGATCGCCCCGGCCGCCACGCGCCCAATGGTCTCGCGCGCGCTGCTCCGACCGCCCCCCGGCCAGGCGCGAACTCCGAATTTGGCCAGGTAAGTGTAGTCGGCATGCGAGGGGCGAAACTTCCTGGCCATCTCCGTATACGCCTCGGCCCGGGCATCCTCGTTCCTCACCCACATGCTGATGGGAGTGCCGAGGGTCTGGCCTTCGAAGGTGCCGGAAAGGATTTGCACCGTATCGGTCTCTTTGCGGGGTGTCACGATGCGCGACTGGCCCGGACGCCGTCGATCCAAGTCCGGCTGGATGTCCGCCTCGGCCAGGGCCAGCCGGGGCGGGCAGCCATCCACGACCACGCCCACGCCGCCGCCGTGAGACTCACCCCAGGTGGTGACGCGGAACAAGTGCCCAAAAGTATTCGCCATGCGCCGAGCCTGGAAATTATTGAGCGGCCTGGCCGGCGGAGCCGGCTGCTTTCGCCTGCTTCGGCTCGGTCGCGCCCGGCGGCTCAACTTCCGCGACGTTCATGAAGCCCATGAACATCTCCTCGAAGGACTGCAGACCGTATTTGACCCGCCTGGTCGGGTCGGGGTTGTTCGGATTCTTCGCCGAATTGTCGTGGCCCCCCGTGCACAACAGCCACGTGCCCGCCGGCACCCGTTTGGGTTCCTTCAGGCGATACTCCGTCTGCCAGTTGAAATCATAATCCGGCACGGAGAGAAGTATTTCCCGTTTCCCGTCCGGATAAAGCGCCTCGAATTTGAACCACGAACCGCGCAGGTGCATGTGCGGGACCAGGTCGTAAATGAAGGTGTCGCGGCGAAAACAATAAACGGCGTGGGTGCGCGAGTCGGTTTCGCCCGGCGGGATGCTGAAATCGCGGTTCTCGGCGGCGCGGGTCTCGAGCAGGCGCCGGGGCGGTTCCTTGGCGAGGTAGAGGCCGAGCTGGCTGCGGTCGAGTTCCGGTTTGCCAACGGTGTTGTAGTGCAGTTCGAAGTTGAACCTCGCGCCCTTGGGCAAAAACTTGCCCGTGCCGGGCGGGCACTCGGGCGAAGTATTGCCCGGCGCCCAGGAGGTCAGGAAGAGCTCCTCTTCCGGTTTCGCCGCGGACCCTTCCGGGTATTTCACGCGGACGATCACGTGATGGACGACTTTGCGGTTGTCAGGCCGCACGACCGCGGCGCGCAGCCAGCCGTCTTGGGGCATCTCGAAGTCGGCGTCGACATAGCGGTATTGCAGGACGCCGGTGGCCGGGACGGTCTGGGGTTGGGGAAGCAACACCACGAAGTCCGGTTGACCCAGCGGCCATGATTCGGCCGTCCCGGGCGTCCCGGACGTCCGGCCGAGCGGGTCCTCCCCGTCGCCTCTCGGGCAATCCTGATCAATCCAGCGCAATAACCTGCCCATCTCCTCCCCGCGGAGGGACCGGTCGTTGGCGAAGCTGCCGTAGTGCGGGTCGGCGTGCCACGGCGGCATGCGCCGGGCCAGGATCACTTCGCGAATCATGGCCGACCAGCCCTTGACCTTCTTGTAGCTCGACATGGCAAAGGGCCCGATGTTGCCCGCGCTATGACAGCCGACGCATTTCTGCTGGAGCATCGGCGCGATCTGCCCGGCATACGAGATGGGCTCGGCTTCCCCGCCGGCCGGTTTCTCAAATTGAATGAGACAACCTTTGAGCGGGCCCGTCGCGCGCGAGACCGGCTTGCCGGCGAGATACTCCCCCAGGGCCGTCTCCAAATACTTCTCGGTCGGCTGCGGTTTCTTGGCGCCTTCGGTCAACTGATCGTCAATCGCCCCGCGATAGAAGATGGTCCAGTCCTTGGTGCTGATCGCGATGGCTTCCGCGGTGCGGGTCACGCCGAGGCTGCGGGCCACAAACTGGCGTTCATCCAGCAGAATCGGGATGGAGCCGACGGAATATTCCGCCGCCTCGGCGGCAACGCTCTCGCGGTCGTCCTGCGGATTGGCGTCGAGCATCCAGAAGACCACGCCTTTTTCGGCGAACCTGCCCCGGAGCGCGCGCACCTTGGTGATGCTCTGGCGCACGATGGGACACCCGTTGCCCGCGATGAAGAGCACGACCACCCGGGCGTCGGTCCGGTGTAATTCGTGGGAGCGGCCGCGGTAATCGAGCAAGCTGAAGTTCACCACCTGGTCCGGCGGGATCAACCTGGGTGCCCGTTCGGGGGGACGGTCGGCAGCCAGGAGAGGCAGGGAGCCAAGGGTGACGGTCGAGCAAAGAACAAGCAGCCGGTTCATAGGTCGGGCCATTCTAGCGAATAGAACGGCCTGATTCAATGGCGGAAAGGGGGC
>WNGF01000260.1_pt1 | contig 93015 bp, 97 predicted proteins | sample 5400641 | NCBI WGS metagenome assembly WNGF01 (sample SAMN13153371, study PRJNA577476) | soil metagenome | isolation source: 80 cm soil or saprolite under grassland replicate 2 | place: USA:California | collected 2016-06-15 | reverse complement strand
ATCTTCACCGCCTACAGCGAGCGCTCGCTGCTCGGCCGAGGGCTCGAGTCCGGGGCGAAAGGCTACATCCTGAAAGAGGCGCCTCACCAGACGCTGCTGCGCGCGATCGAGAAGGTCGCCGGCGGCGAGGGCTACGTCGATCCGGCTCTGATGCCGGCGTTCCTGACCGGCAAGGACAAGGACGAGATGCTCACCGGGCGGGAGCGGGAAATTCTCCAGCTGCTCGCGGACGGCATGTCCAACCAGGATGTGGCCGCCAAGCTCTTCATCAGCCAGGAGACGGTGAAGAGCCACGTCCGGCACATCCTCGCCAAGCTCGAAGCGGACACGCGGACGCAAGCGGTTGCGATTGCGCTTCGCGAAGCGATCATCGACTAGGCGCCGCTTGCGGCGCCGCCTCCAGGACGAACGGGCTCTAGCCCGTTCGTCCGTCGGAAATGACCGGTCGACACATTCGTACTCTCTTCGACACCGCATCTAGAGCCGGGCTGCTCGTCGTGGCCTTCGCCGCGGCGGCCGTCCTCGTCGTGGTGGCGCTCGCCGTCGGCAGCCGCGTGCTCGCGTTCATCGGCCTCGCAGTCGCGATCGCGCTTGCCGGGCTGCTGGCCGGCTATCTGATCGTGGCCGAACGCCGGCGCCACGAGGCAGCCGAGCGCGAACTCACGAGCGAGGCGCGGTTTCTGGAGTCGCTCGTCGAGACGATGGGCGCCATCGCCGGGAGCCCGGACGTCCTCGAGCGTACACGTGAGGAGGCCGAGCGCCTGTTCGAGGCGCGAGCTCGTCTTCTAGATCCCGGAGAGCGGCCGCAGCCCGCGCCGGCGGAGAACGCGATCGTGATTCCGCTCCAGGCGCATGACGAGGTGATCGGTGCGCTGCGGCTCACGCGGAAACGTCCCTTCGATCGTGATGACGTGGTTCGCGCGACCGTTCTCGCAGACTTTGCGGCGCGCGAGCAGGAGAATGCGCAGTTGCTCGAGGATGCGCAGATCCGGGAAGCGGAGCGTTCGAGGCTCACCGACCAGCTGATCACCGCCGAGCAGGACGAGCGGCGCCGCCTTGCCAACGAGTTGCACGACGGCGCCGTGCAATCGCTTTCAGGCGTGGCGCTGCTTCTCGACGCTGGGCTCAACTCCATCGAAGAGGATCGAGGTGAAGAGGCGCGCGACATCATCGGCCGCGCACTCGAGCGCCACCGAGCGACGATCGGACAGCTCCGAAACCTGTCCTTCAATCTGGAGCCGGTCGTTCTGCGCGACCAGGGCTTCACGACCGCCGTGCGTGCACTCACCGACCAGATCGGGCTGGCGCATCACGTGCGGATCGATGTCGATGTCGAAGCTGCTGACACGCTCGCGGAGAAGACCCAGGCGGCGCTCTACCAGATCATTCGCGAGGCGCTGAACCAGGCGGTGCACCGCGGCCCACCGACGACTCTTTCTGTCAGCGTCCGCGAGAGCGACGAAGGCGGTGTCGAGGCGGAGATCGCGGACGATGCGCCCGGCGAGCGCCGCCGCCGCAGCCTCGAAGAGCTGGCGGAGCGAGCGCGGACCCTGAACGGCGTGATGACGGTCGACCAGGGCGACAGCGGCGGCACGACGGTCCGCGTCGTCTTGCCCCCTTACGCGACGGCACGCTAGCGCGCTGCTTGGCGAACCGCAAATACCTCCTCTTCGTCTGGAAGCCGAGCGGCTACGAGTTACGCGAGGCTGAGGGCGAGGTGCCGTCGGTCGGCTCGGACGTGGAGGCTGACGACCAGACGCAACAGGTGACGAAGGTCGCGCCGTCGCCGCTTCCGAACGACACACGGCCCTGCGTCTATCTCCAGGCGCGCTAGGACGAGAGCACGGACTCGGCCGCGATCCGGCCGAAGACCAATGCTGCGGCGAGCCCGCTCGCGTACCCGCCTGTTGAGATCCCGCCCACGTCCGCGCCCGCCGCGAAGAGGCCGTCTGCGCCCGCAACGCGTGCTCTCTCGTCGATACGGAGGCCGCCGATCGTGTGCGTGATTCCGGGCGAGACCCGCACGGCTACTCGCGCGCCGGGCGGAGGGGGAAACGGAAGTTGCGACGGGTCGAGCCGCGTCGGAGCAGCAGCGACCATGTCCGCAACCTTCCGGTCGCGCACCGATTGCTCGAGCGCGGCGCCGTCCAGGACGTACCATGCGCGCGCGCCAGGCTGGCGCGCGGTCGCCTGCACCAGGTCATTCTCCGACCAGGAGACGTCGCCCTCGAAGAACTCCTCCCCCCGCTCGTTGAAGACGCGCGCGAAGCGCCCGTACAGCTGGGCGAACGGGACGAACTGTTCCTCGGAGAACTCGGCGTCGGGCATGTTGCGTCCGTAGAACTCGGACATGCCCTCGGAGAGCTCCGCGCCGGCCGCGAGCCCAATGCGGAGCCCATCACCCCCGCTCCACGGGTTCGCCCGGAGACGGAGCGGCGCGGCCGGTCGAACGTGCTCCGCAACAAGTCCGGGATCCCCCTGGAAGCCACCCGTCGCCAGGATCACCGCTTCGGGCGCCGCTTGGCGGAGCCGTACGCCGCGGGCAGCCCGCACGAGGGTCTCCGTCAGCCCGCGCGGATCGAACCGCTTCCCGACCGTGCGTGGATTCCCCGTCTCGTGCTTCACGACTGGGGCGCCGAGCGCCTCGAGCCACGCGATCCCCTCGTCGAGGCGCTCCCAGACGACTCGTTGAAGTCGTTCGTCTCCGGTCGCACACTCGGCACGAAAGTCGTCCCACTCACGGAAGCGCCAGATCACACAACTCGACAGCAGCATCGAGCCGCCCGGGCGGGTTCCCTTCTCGAAGACGACGGGCGCCGCGCCAAGCTCGCGAGCGCGCACCGCGGCGGACAGACCCGCCATGCCCGCGCCGGCAATGATGAGCGTCACTACTTCAGCGCGAATCCCGGCTTGTGCTCGATGTACTCGATGCGGACGCGCTCGGGGCCCCAGACGAAGACTGCGCGCGTGTTCGCTGCATCGACAACGTTGTCGACGACCCCTTTCTCCTCCGCTTCGGCGATGTGCTGGTCGACCGAGTCGACGAGAACCGCAAGGTGGTTCAGCAAGGGCCTCTCCGGATCGCCCGGCTCGCCCGGATGGAACTCGACGTACGCACCGCCGACCTCGACACGCGGATGCCCCTCTGCCGAAGGCTCGGCCCGGTTGAACCCGAACTCGGTGTACTCCGCCGCGGTCCGGTCGGGATTCGAGGAGTAGAGAGCGACGTGGTCGAGGTCGTAGTCGACGTCGGTCGGCGCCTCGACGAGCCGGAGGCGCACGCCCTCCCCCGCCTCGAGCTCCTCCTGCGCGCCGTCCGGTAACGCCGCCTGCGCCCGCGCGAGGTCAGACACGCGCAACGCGACGTGCTTGATCGCGCCCTGCTCACGTGGCCCGTCCGCCGTGAAGAGCGTCAGCTTCCCGCGGAGTGCGTCCGACCCGACGAGCGTGAACGCATCCTGACGGTCGATGACGTGCATGCCGAGATGACTCGTGACGAAGTCAACGATCGGTTCCCGGTCCGCAAGCCAGAAGGCGACGTGGTCCAGCGTCTTGGGCTCCACACCGCCAGCGTACCTAGCGGAGCCCGGTCTACTTCCGGCTGTCGACCGCGCGCTGCAGCTGGGCCTTCGTCATGCTCGAGCGCCCCGGGATGTTGCGCCGCTTGGCCTCGTTGTAGAGCTGCTCCTTGGTGCGGCCCTTCGGACGGTTCGTTCCCGAACGCAACCCACCGCGGCGGCCTGAGGAGATGTCCCGGGTCGACGTCCGCGAACCTCGCTCCTTGGTCTCGCCGCTACGTGCGCGCTCCTTGTTCACGGTGCGGGCGGCGATCTCCTTGGCACGCTTGGTCGAACGGCCCTCCTTCTTCTCGGACTCCTTGATGTGCTCGTACTGACGCTCGCGCTTCGCGCTCCAGGCATTCTGGGGCATGTCAAACCTCCTCTAGCTGAACGACGCGGACCTCGTACCCGCTTTCGCTCGGGTTATTCCAGCGGAGGGTTCTGGACGTTGTGCTCGGTCGCGTACTCGTCCGTGAGCTTGTTGACGACATCGAAGCCTTCACCGTACGCGTAGTTGATCTTCACGAACGGCTCCCATTTGTCCGGCAAAGCGTCCTCCGGGAAGATCGCCTCGACCGGACACTCCGGTTCGCATGCCCCGCAGTTCCGCGTGTAGATCCCGCCGGCAAGAGTGAACTCGTGCTTTCGGGGGACAACGGCGCAGAACGTCTCGGCCTCATCGGCTTCCTCCGGCTCGACGCTCATCACACGCCAAAAGACGTCGCGGGTCGCCAGGTAGACCCAGCGGATCAGCCTGCTGCGAACGCCGAAATTCGTCTCGACATTGCTCTCCTCACCCGAGCCAATCACGATGTAGCCGGCGATCAGCGCCGCCTGCTCGAGCCAGGCGAGGGCTTCGTGATCGGTCGACCGCAGGCGCCAAGAGCCAGCCTTAACCGGATCTCCGTCCGCGGCAAGCCAGCCGTCGATGAAGCCCGCGATGTATTCCGCGTCCGCGGTCTCGGGAAGAAGCCGCTTGAGGTTTGCGCACGAGTGCACGATGCCCGTGCCTGCATACCCGGGATGGACGTCGAAGGACGGCCAGTGGTTGACCTTGTCGAAGAAGTCGCGGTATTTGCCTACTCGCTGACCGAAGAGCGCGACGTAGTGAACATGCTCACCGGACCGGATCTGCTGGCTGTGCCACGTGCCATCGCCGAAGACGAGCCCGTGCAAGACGCCGAGTCGATAGCTCTCCGAGTCACGCTTGGGAAGTGCCCGCATCGACGGAACGAACTGGCCGGGGGAAAGAGCATCTGTTCGCTCCCCGTCGCCGAGCACCCAGCTGTGAGTGGGTGTAGCACGCACGACTCGCCTGAACCTCGACCTGTTACGCGTGGTGAGGCGCGTGCCGCCGTAGCGATCGCGCTCCTCGAACGCCGGCGCGAGCTCGACCTTCACGAGCGGCTTGCGCCGGAATCGCTTCACGACTGCCGGCTTGAAGCCGCCGTCGGTCAGCACATGGCAGGCCTGATCCTCGAGCTCCTCGAAGGTACGGACGCCCCAGGATGTGATCAGCTGCTCGGACGGAGCGAAGCAGTCGATGCACTCCTCGGGATCGATCACGAGGATGCGGTCGGCCTGGTGGATGCAGTCAACCGGACAGACGTCCACGCAGGACAGGTCTTTGATGTCGATGCAGGGCTCGGCGATGATGTACGTCACGACGATCTACTCTACTGGGGAGGTCAGCTCCTCGACGATCTGAGCGGCTCGCTCCTGGAGCGCGTTTTTCACGAGCACCTGATCGAAGCCAGCGGCGTGCGCCCGGCGAAGACCGGCGGTGTCCGTGTGCCCGCCGAAGCCGACGATCGGGACGTCGGGGTAGGACTCGGCAACGTCTTCCGGATCGACCCGGCTGATGTCCGCGATCACGAGCTCGGGCCAATCTGCACTATCGGTCGTGACGAAATGATGGCCAGGGAGCAACGCTTCGAGCTTGCCCCGAAAGTAGACATCGACCCCACACAGCAGGATCGTGGCCACGGCGGGAGCGTACCGCGGCGGTGGACCGGTTGCTAGGGTCGCGCACATGCCGTTCGAGGCCGTCGCGCGAGTCGAGGACGTCCCACCTGGAACCGTCCGCGCCGTGCAGGCCGGCGACGAGGAGATCGCCCTGGCCCACTGCAACGGAGGCTTCTACGCCGTTCAGCAGCACTGCCTCCACCTCAAGGGGCCGCTCGGGGAAGGCCGGCTGGCGGGCTGTGTGCTCACGTGCCCCTGGCACGGTTGGCAGTACGACGTGCGCACGGGACAGAACGAGTTCGACCTGGCCATCCAGCTCCGGACGTACGACGTCCAGGTGGAAGACGGAGAAGTTCGAGTCCGCGTATAACGCCGGCCTGGACCTGATCCGGGCCGGCGAGTACTTCGCCGCGCACGAAGAGCTCGAGGATGCCTGGCGTGCTGCCCCGGCGGATGAACGTGACTTCTTCCAGGGACTCGTCCACGTCGCGGTCGCCTGGTACCAGGCAGGGCGCGGACGCAAGATCGGGACCGAGCGACAGCTGGCGAAAGCGATGCGGCGTCTGGAGCCGTACGCGCCCGAGCACCGTGGCCTGCCGCTCGAGCCTCTACTGGATCAGCTCAGCGAGCTTCACGTGCGCGGCTCGCTCGATCTTCCCCCTCCGCGCCTCTAGAGAGAGGCTGTCTACGAAACGACGCGGGCGTGAGTACGAGATGTCCGAGCCTGAACCGCGTCGAAGTCCCCAGACCCAAGGGCCGGAGGTTAAGCGAGCGAAGCCGCTTAACCGTAGGCGGGACGAACGCGTGCGGCGACGCGAAGCGCCGCAGCACGCGCACCACGAGCTTGCGCCAACCGGAAACCCAATGAGAGTGCGGGGGCTCGGCCCGCGCACGTTCCCCGCGAAGCGGCGTCCCCAACCACGGAGCGAAAGCGCAGCTTTCGCTCCGCTGTCTAGAAGCTCCCGAGCCCGACCGAGTCGAGCGCGCGATTGAGGGCGACGCGGAGCCACCAGTCGCGGTGGAAGAAGAGCAGCAGGCCGAGCACGACGAGCACCGCCCCACTCAAGCGTTGGATCAGGAGGTAGTGATCACGCACCCAACGGAAGACGGCCATCGCACGGGCGAACGCAATCCCCGCGAGCAGGAACGCGAAGCCGAGACCAGCCGAGTAGGCCACGAGCAGGAGCGAGCCGCGCACGACGGTCCGCGAGTCCGCGGCGAGCACGAGAATCCCGGCGAGCACGGTTCCGATGCACGGTGCCGCGCAGACTGCGAACGCGCCCCCGAGCAGCACGCTCGACCCGTGCCGTCGCGCGCCCGTCAGCAGCCCAGGCGCAATGACGCGTTCCGGCCACGGCAGAAGCCCCATGAACACGAGGCCCAGCAGGACGAGCACGAACCCAGCGATCTCGAGTTGGCGGTCGGGATCCACAACCCCCCCGATCGCCGCCGCGGCCGCCCCGAGCAGGACGAAGACGACCGTGAAGCCGAAGATGAACGGCAAGGACGAGAGCACGACGCGGCGAGCGACCCCCCGCTCCCCGAGCCGGTTCGCCTCCACCGCCGAGATCGCGGAGAGATAGCCGGGAACGAGCGGGAGCACACAGGGCGTGAGCACGGACACGAGCCCAGCGAGGAACGCGACCGGGATCCTCCCGATCACTCGAAACGGGCCAACTCGTCGTCGAGCCGCCGCTCGAGCGCCGGGTCGAGGGGAGGCGTCGCAGTCGTGGGCTCCCGCGCGGACGACCAGCGCCACGCGCCAAAACCGACGAGCGCGCCGGCGGCGAGGATGCCCGCGATCGGAAGGCCCCAGGCCAGCCAGCCGAAGCCCCGGCGCCGGGGGGCAGCGAGGATCGCCTCGCCGTACTCCGCCACCAGCCGGTTCTTGATCTCGCTCTTGGTGTCGCCGGCGGCGATACCGCTTGCGATCACGCGCTTGATTTGCGCGGCGGCAGGAGAGTTCGACTGGTCGAGCGTCGTCCCGCACACTGGGCACATCACCTCGCCTTCGAGCTCCGCCAGAGTCGGGTGCCGCTCGCTTGCATGCGCCACGGGCACCGCGAGCAACGCGGCGACCACGACCAGCAGGACTCGGGTCACGACGTCGTGATCTGCCGCAGGTAGCGCGGCAGGTCTTCCTCCGCCAAGAGCTCGCCGACGACCTTGCCCGTCCGGTCGACGAAGAAGATCTTCGGAAGCGGCAGGCCGCCCCACCTCGTGAGCACGTTCCCGCTGCCGTCGTGCACGCTCGGATACGTAATGCCGTGCTTGCGCTGCCAGGCGCGCGCGTAGCTCGAGAAGTCCTTGGTATCGACGCCGATGAACGCGACACGATCACCGTACTGCTTGCGCGCCGCTTCGAGTCGCTTCGACTCGTGGATGCACGGGACGCACCAGGACGCCCAGAAGTCGAGCACGATGGGCTTCTTGCCGCGCAGCGAGGCGAGGTCGATCCGTCCGCGACCGTCGAGACGTTTCAGATCGAACGCGGGCGCAGTCGGATGGTCTCCGTCCCGGAGCGCCTGCGACACGCCCTGTTCGCTGTCACGCGCGACGCGCCAGATCAGCAGCGCGAGCAGAGCGCCGACCAGCCCAACAGCGAGGACCTGCGCCGCTAGCCGGAGAGGATGCGCCATCAGGCCGAGACGATGAACACCGTCGTGCCGATCTCGACGTGGTTGAAGAGCCACTCGGCCTCCGGAATGTGCATCCGGATGCAACCGTGCGAAACCGAATAGCCGATCGAAGCGTCGGACGGCGTTCCGTGGATCCCGACGCCCGGCGAGGAGAGCCCCAGCCAGCGTGTGCCGAGCGGATTGTTCGGGCCCGGAGGAATCGGCTTCTGGCCCTGCGCCCAGGGAGAGTTCGGCGGGTACCACCACGGGTTCTTCCACTTGACCACGATCGCGAAGCGGCCGAGCGGCGTCGGGTACTGGCTTTGACCGGTCGCCACGCCGAAGAAACGGCGAAAGCGCATGCCGTCGTAGAACAGCAACCGATTCAGGCCGCGGCGAATGACGATGACCGGCCCGAAGTTCCTTCGGGTGACCTTCGGTCGCAGGGCCGTGCCGCCGAGCACGATGCTGTCGCGCACGCCGCCCGTGAGCGCGGCAGTGATGTCACGCACGGCACGGCGCTGCTCGAGCTTTCGGCCTGCGCGCTCCTTCGAGAGCCACGGGCGCAGATGACGCAGGAAGAGTTTCGAGTCGACCGGCTTGCGGTCGAAGCGCTGCGCGAGCCGCGCAACAAAGGCGGCCGTCTTGTCTCCGGCCACGGTGACTCCGAGGGGTACTGCGGTCTCCGGGGCGGCCGCCAGTGCAGCATCGAGCGCCTTCTCGAGGACTGGGGCAGCACCGAGGACGTCCGGGGTGACGAGAATCCGGGTCGTCCCGAGCTGGAGCTCGAGCGGCGTCTTGAAGGCCTCCTGGACCGCGGCCGCTGCGGCTTCGCGGGTGAGGCCGGCGACGTCGACGCCGGCGATCGTCACACCTGGGGCGATCGTCCCGGTCGGAACAGAGGTGGTCGTCCCGGGTGGCGGATCCGCGGCCGGGAGCGCAGACGCCAGCACACCGGCGACAGCAAGGCCGGCAACAATCGAGAGTAAGAGAGAGACGCGCTTCACGTCTTCAGGGTCGCAAAGATCCTCGGATCGTTCGTGATGATACCGTCGGCTCCCGCTCGGATGAGCCGTTCTGCGAGCTTCGGGTCGTCGACCGTCCACACGTAGACCGCGGCTCCGAGCTCGTGCGCCCGCGCGATCGCCTCCGCGGATGCAACCGAATGGTGCAAGGTCGCCGCCGAGGCCTGCGCGCGGGCCAGCAAGGTGGGCAGCCGGCGAGGCAGCGACGACCCGATCGAGGCAAGGGCACGCCGCACGACCGGCACCACCGGCCCGCGCTTCGAAATCCCGAACCGGTCGCGTGGGAGCGTGTAGGAGCGGGCGAGCTCCGGTTCGAGCGCGGCGACCCAGCGCAGAGAGGCCGCATCGAAGCCGCTCACCCACGACCGCTCGAGTACGCCGTGGCGGCGCAGCGCCTCGACAACAGCGCGCTCGACTCCCCGCCGCTTCAGGTCGACCTGCAGAGCGATCCCGGGCAGACGCTCAGCGCAGAACGCCAGCGCGTCGTCAAGAGTCGGCAGCTCCGGTGCCACCCGCCGCAGCGCCTCGAGCGTGCGACGGCGGACGCGGCCGCGCGAGGCGCCGTGGCTGACCTCATGCAGGTCGTTCGAGTGCGCGAGCACGAGCGTGCCGTCCACAAGGTCGAGCACGTCGAACTCGAGCATGTCGCAGCCAAGCTCGACGGCGATCTCCAGGCCGCGGAGTGTGTTCTCGCGCGCGAGGGCAGGCGCGCCACGGTGGCCGACCCGGGCGAACTCACCCGTAGGCCGGCGGAGCTGGATCAACTCGTCCTTTTCACCACAACGACCGCGCAGTCATCGGAAAGCTCGCCGGCTGCGAACGCACGGCAGTCGTCCAGGACCGTCTGTGCAAGCTCGTCTGGCGGAAGATCGCGCCGATCCGAAAGCAGCGCGTCGAGACGCTCGAGGCCGTAGAGCTCGCCCTCGCGCCGCGCCTCGAGGACGCCGTCGGTGTACAGCACCACCAGGCTTCCGGCCTCGAGCAGCGCCCGTACTTCGCCGTATCGCTGGCCGTGCTCAACGCCGAGCACGAGGCCCTGCGTGTCGACCCCAGTGACGTTCCCATCACGGGAGACGATCCGCGGCGGGGGATGGCCTGCGCCCGACGCCGCGATCGCACCCGTGCGTCCGTCGATGACGAGATAGACCATCGTGATGAACTTCCCCGGCGCAATCTCGCCGACGACCACATCGTTCGCCGCTTGGAGGAAATCACGCGGCTCGGGATGCTCTCGGGCCAGAGAGCGGAAGACGAACTTCGCCATGGCCATGTCGGCGGCCGCCTCGATGCCATGCCCCGTGACGTCGCCGAGCGCGACGGCAAGCCGCCCGTCCGCGAGCTCCATGAAGTCGTAGATGTCACCGCCCACGTCGACGCGCGCCGAGGACTCGTAGGCGTGCCCGAGCTCGAGGCCCTGCAGCCTCGGCGCGGAGCGCGGCAGCAGCGAGCGCTGCATCGTGTCCGCAAACTCCTTCTGCTGCTGGTAGAGGCGGGCGTTGTCGATCGCGAGGGCGGCCTGACCTGCGATCGCGGTCGCTTGCTCGACCGTCTCCTGCGTCACCGGTGAGCCTGGCCGGGTCGACAGGATCGTCATGGACGCGAGCACCTCGGCAGGAGTCGCGATCGGGACTGCCGCGCCCGTCCAGCCACGCTCGAGGAAGGGACCGAGAGCCGTCGCCGGGCGACCGATCGCCTCGGCCGTCTCCGGCGTGAGCATGAACGGCTGCCCGAGCCTGAAGAGCCGCTGCACCGGATGAGCGCCGAAGGGATGCGGACGGTAGAGGATCGAGCGGGCCGCCTCGTCGAGCCGCGCATCCGCGACGTGCATGGCACGCGGAACGAGCCATTCACGCCGCCCGTCCGGCATTCCGATGAGGGCAACGTCGACGTCGAGCACGTCGACGACGGTGCTTGCGACTGCCTGGAGCGTCGCCTCGAGCGAGAGGCTCTGGGCGAACGAGCGGGAGATCTCGTAGAGCGCACGGATCTGCTTCGAGGCCGACTTCTCGGCCTCGAGCGCGCGCTCGCGTTCCTCGCCCAGCCGCTTCGCCTGCTCGTGGAGCTGCGCGTTCTGAACGGCGACTGCCAGCCGCGCGGCCAGTGCGGCGAGCAGCGCGGACTCGTTCTCCGTCGGGACCCGTCCCCGGGGCGGGAAGACACCGAGCAGGCCGATCACCTCGTCGTGGACGAGGAGCGGCAGTGCAATCACAGCCTCGATTCCCGCCTCCGCGGCCGCGTCTCCGACGCCGGAGATCCGTGGATCTGATGCGACATCCGAGATGACCAGGATCCCGCGCGAGCGGAAGGGCCCGAGCGTCAGCTCGAGGAGCCGTTCCGCGAGCCGCACGTGCGGACCGGCAAGCCCGAGACCGGCCGCCGCATAGAGCCGGTCCTGCTCGCGGAGGTAGACGGCAAGCTGGTCCGCGTCGAGCAGCTCGGCGACGCGTGCGACTGCCGTCTCGAGCGTGTGTGCCAGCGAGAGCTGCGAGATCGCCTGCCCGACGACGGCGAGGAGCGCGCGCGTGCGGCCGAGTTCCAGGGTCATCGTGCGGGAACGGGAGCTCGCGTGCAGCGCGTGCGCGGCTCGAACGCCGAACGTGGCGAGGGTCCCGGCGTCCTCTTCCGTCGGCGCATTTCCAGCTCCGAACAAGAGCTGCAGCGCCCCAGCCGGAGGCTGGCCGAGATGGAGCGTTGCCGAGACGGCGGCTCCGGCAGGAAGCGGGCCGTCGACGTGCTCCACGGTGACGGCCTGGCGGCCGTCGAGCGCCCGTTCTGCGGCGTCGCTCGCGTTCACGAGCGATGCATCGCCGCCGTTCAGACAGAAAGAGGCAACCAGTTCGAGGGAGCCGTCCTGCTCGAACTCCCAGAGCAATCCGCAAACCGCACCGGTCGCCTCCGTGGCGAGGCGAGTCACCTGCTCAGCGGTCTTCGATTCGTCCGCGCGCACCGCCAGCGCGTTCCCCGCCAGGGTCAACACGGATTCCGGCTCGAGCACGCGACTGGACGGGGCGTCGCCGCCGAACGCGCGGATCACGAGCGCGGCCTGCGCTGACGCGAGCCGCGCCAGCCCCCGTTCGCGTTTGTCGAATGGAACGCCGCTCCGCATCAACTCGAGACTCCCCCGCACCTCGCCGTCGACGTGGAGCGGCAAGAGCAGGACGAACGGAGCGCCCGCCCGTTCCGCCGCCCGGCGCACGGCAGCGGGCAAGCGCTCCGGGTCCGACTCCTCCTCTTCGGGGAGGGCTTGCAACGGCAGCCAGGAGCCTTCGAGCTCGGCGGCGACGGCAACCGAGCTGGTTGCGACAGCAGAGGCGTTGAGCCGTCGGCGAGCGGTGTCGGCAGCGCGGGCGACTACCACTTCCGCACCAGTGGCGCGCGCAGCCGCCTCGGCCACGACCTGCAGCCCTTCGGAGAGGCTCCCGGCTGTACCGAGAGCCAGCGCCGACTCGGCGAACGCGTCGAGGCCGCTCTCATCGAGCCGGCTCCCTCGCTGGCTTGGACGCGCGACCATGTCTCCCGACCCCGTGGAAGTATGGTCAAACCAACGGCGCACGGCCGCCCCGGAGGCCTAGAATCGCCGGGTGGCCGAGCCTGCCCGCCGTATCGTCGCCCCTCCCGAGGACCCGCCGGTCGACCCCGGCGCGATCGACCGTGCCTACCACTATCACCGTGCTCGGCGAAACGCGCGCGTTCGGCGCAAGCGCGAGAAGTCTCGCGCCACTCTCCGTTTCGCCGCCACCTTCGTCATCCTCGTCGGACTCGCACTGTTCCTGATGCTCACGATCTGGCACGAGGTGCAGAAGGTCTTCGGCCTCTAGCCCGGGCGAAAGCTGCGCTTTCGCCCGGGTATTGGTACACCGCTTCGCGGGGAACGTGCGCGGGCCGGGCCCGCGCACTTCTACGGGGGAGCGGTGGGCGCACGTTCTCTTCCGCGCGGGCGGGGGCGCTAAAGGCGGCCCCGCCCGCGTCAGTTCGCCTCCAGCCAGTGCGGCTTCGCTCGCACTGGCTTCCGGCCTTGGTCGTTGAGGCAGTCGCAGCGTTAGAGGACCGGGGTCGGGAGCTCGGACCTAGAGCTCTTCGCCGGCTCTGAGCAGGCCGGCGGCGATCACTGCAAGCGAGGCTAACAGGGAGATGAAGATCCCGATCCCGCGACCGCGCCAGCCAAAGAACTCGTCAGGGACGTCGATCAGTCTGATGAGTACAAAGATCGTCGAGAGAGCGCCGAGAGCGATCACGACGAGGCTCTCCGGAACGGTCGCCGGAAGCTCGATGCCCGACTCTCGCAGCGCTACAAGCCCCAGCACGGCCAGCCCGATGAAGAACACGAGCTTTCCGAGGGCCCCGGTGTGCCACCCGATCACGCTCGTAGTCGGCCCTTCGCCCGAGCCCACGTACCAGTCGGTAAAGGCCGAGATTGCCAGGATGAGTCCAGAGATCCAGGTGAGCCGCTCCCCCCATCCCCACAGCCCCTCGAACGTCCGGGCGGGCCGGGGCCGAGGGGTCAGCCAGTCCTCTTCCTCAGGGTGGCTCGGCGGGTAGGGGTCTGGGGTCTGCACTGGAGCTGAGGCTGTGGAGGCTTAGGCAATCACGCCGCAGCGGGTACTCTAGGGGGTAAGGGATGCAGGAGACCGGGCAATCACGGGCGCCGACCGACGATTTCGTCGCGTTCTGGCCCGCGGGCAAGTCCGTCAAAGGCGAGTTCCATTGTTCGGAATGCGGATACGGCGTGACGATCGTCCGCGCGTTGCCCGTCTGCCCGATGTGCGGCGGGAGCTCCTGGGAGGAGTCCGCCTGGAGTCCGTTCACGCGCTCCAAAGCGCTGCTCTAGGCTCGGAGCGAAAGGCTGCGCTTTCGCTCCGGCTAAATCGGGGCTTCGCGCTGAACGCGACGCGGGCATAGCCCGCGCGCTTCTACGCGTGAGCGGTTTGCGAATGTTCCCTTCCGTGCGGGCGGAGGGCGCCGAAGCGTCCCCGCCCGCATCAGTTCGCCTCCACCTAGTGCGCCCCCAGGCGCACTAGCTGCCGGCTTCGGTGTCGGCGTTAGGCGAGCGGATCTGACGCGTGCGTCGAAGTCCAAGGAACCGGATGCCCAACGCGACCAGGACGCCGAGGAGCGCGCCGCCGAGGAGGTCGAGCGGATAGTGGACGCCGACGTAGACGCGGGACCAGGCGACCGCTGCCGCGAGGACGAACAGGAACGGAGCCAAGCGCGGGAAGGCGAATGCGAGGATCGTCGCCGCGGCAAAGCTCGTCGCTGCATGTCCTGAGGGAAAAGACCCATCGTGAGGAGTCCGCACCAACGGATCCGGCTCGGCGTAACGGAGGGGAGGTCGCTCGCGGTCAAAGAGGGCCTTCAGCCCCATCGCCGACCAGTCGGCCAGCGCCACCGCGATGATCGTGAAAGCGAGCACACCCCAGCGGCGCCAGATTGCGCAGAGTAGGAGTGCGATTCCGATCCAGAGCAGGCCGAGCCGGCCTGCGTACGAGAGTCCTTCGAAGACGGGGTTGAGCCAGCCCGTGCGGTGGTGGACAGCCCAGCGCTCGAGGTGGCGATCGGCGGAGATCAGGCCGGGACGATTTGCTTCGTCTGGTCGATCAACGCGCGCAGGTCGAACGGCTTCCCGACGAAACCCTGTGCGCCGCGCTCCGCGGCCTCGTGGCCTGCATCGAGCTGGCCGCTGAACATGACAACGGGAATCGAGCCAACGCCGTGACGCTCCTGCACGCGGCGCAACATCTCCCACCCGTCGACCTGCGGCATCATCACGTCGAGCAGGATCAAGTCGGGGGCCTCATCCTCGAGGGCGGCCAGCCCGTCCTCGGCGCTGCCGGCCTCGCGCACCGAGTAGCCCTCCATCTCGAGATTCACGCGCACGACCTCGCGGACTTGCGGATCGTCGTCGACGAGCAAAACGAGCGGCCCGCGCGCGGGGTGCCCCGGCCCGGAGCGCTCGAGAAACGCGTCGAGGTCTGCGCGCTTGTACCGGCGGTGTCCGCCGGGCGTGTAGAACGCCGGGACGCGGCCGAGATCGGACCACTTGCGGATCGTGCTCTGCGCGACTCCGAGGAACTTCGCCGCCTGGCCGAGCGTCATCCAGTCACTCTCGCCGGCAACAGCTCGCCGCGAGCCACCTACGTCTCGGGATGCCATCTCTCCGCAAATCTACCCAAATATGCGCGTTCTTACACCCCTACGGCCTATGGAGTCACCGTCGACCCAGGATTTCCGCTCGTGGGGACGCGGAGGGTGCGCTCGAGCGTGATCGTCCCTCCCGGCTTCGGGTTGTCGTGGAGGGCCTGGCCGAGGGCCACGCCAAGCGCAAAGACGAGCAACAGAATCGCGACCCGGATCCCCCAGCGCGTCACCTCCTTGCGCCGGCGGCGCCGGCGGCGCTCGCCGCGCTCGACCGGGGTAAGCGCCGTCACGGTGTGTAGTCGAGAGCGCCGCGCTGATACAGGTGAAACGCGGCGTCCTGCACCATCGCCACGGTTCGAGGCCACCCGGGCGTGGGTGCGTGCTCCGAAATTGCGTCGTGGGCCCACGCATCGGCGCGTTCATAGACCGCAGCGAGCTGCCCGAGCGTGAAGGTCTGGCCGATCCGGCGGCTGAGCTCGTCCGTGACGACGTCCAGCTGCGCTCGGAGGCGCTCCGCCGAAGCCGGCTCGCGCGAGGCGGTCTCGAAGCGGCGGTAGCCCTCGGCCCACGCTTGCCGCACGGATTCGGTCACGATCGTCACCCCCCGCCGATTATCCATAGGCGGAAGCGCGAAAACTTCGCCGGCGGTGCCAAGAAGGTGGGTGAGCCGGGCGAGCGCGCAAAGCGCGCCCGGCCTCTATGCGGCGCCGGGCGCGCAAAGCGCGCCCGGCCTCTATGCGGCGCCGCCGAGTCGGCGCCTTGGACGGGCGGGGGGCGAAACTTGCGGTTGTGTTGCCGAGAAGGTGCGTGAGCCGGGCGGGCAACGAGAAACTTGCGGTGGTGTTGCCGAGAAGGTGCGTGAGCCGGGCGGGCGGCGAGAAACTTGCGCGGGCGTTGCGTTACGGGGTGCAGCACACCGGCGGCCACAGCGGATCGAGCTCCTCCAAGATCCGTTCGCCGAGCTCGTAACCGGGCCGGGCAAGGGCGAACGCCACATGCGCGTGCAGGCACTTGAGGCTGCCCGCCGAGGGCCGCGCCCCACCCACACCGAGATCAAGCTCGGGCCTCAGCGTTCGCTGCTCGGCGTGTGCGCGCTCGAGGCTCTCCGCGAGGCCGGGCTCTTCAACGGCCGCGCGGCTCCAGCGCTCGACTCCCCCGGCGGCCTCGAGCCGCGAGACAGCCGCAACGAGCTGAGGACACGTCAGCCAGAAGGCGGTGGGAAACGGTTCGCCCGTATCGTCGTGTGCGTTCTGCTCGGTTACGGCCGGCTGTCCGAACGGACACCGCACGACCACGCGCCGAAGTGCCCGTGGCGCGCGGCCCAACTGCCGCTCGACGATCGTGCGGTCACTTTCCATCCCCGCCGATCGTATGCGCCTTCTTCCAAGCCTCGATCCCCTTGACGATGAAGAGATGCTCGCCGGGCTTGACGAACCCGAGCATCCGCGCTTCACGTGAGAGGGCGTCCAGACTCGTCGAGGTAGCGAGGCGTTCCTGGAGAGCACGCTTCTCCGCCGCGAGCTGCGCAACCTCGGAGCGACGCGACGAGAGTTCGTCTCTCGTCTCGATCCAGCTCCGCAGCGGGTGGTAATAGGCGTAACCGATGAGGCCGACCGCGATCACGGCAAACCAGCGTCGAGCAAGCGTGCCGAGCGGCGGACGACGAGTCGAACGAGCCATGCGGCGAGGTTCGCCCCACGGGAGCCGCGTCCTTCCCGAGGCAGCCGAGCGAAAGCTGACGCTTTCGCTCGGGTCGGAAACGCCGCTTCGCGGGAAACGTGCCCGGGCAAAAGCCCGCGCACTTCTACGAAGGCCCTCTTGGGCCAAGGCGGGGGTCCGCGGGCCGAGGCGCTTCGCGTCTCCGCCCGCGTGAGTTCGGCCTCCGATTAGAGCGGCTTCGCCTCTCTAACCTCCGGCCTCTTGCGTAACAGATCGACGAAGAGTTGAGAAATCAGACGACGTCGACTTTGATCACGTTCGTCGAACCTGGAATGTTCACTGCCGTCCCGGCCGTGATCACCACTGTGTCGCCGGGATCGACGAGGCCGCTCTCCTTCGCCGCTTCGACGGAGCGGTTCCAGAGATCCTCGACGTCTTTGCACTCCGGGATCAAGACCGGCGTCACGCCCCACTCGATCGCCATCTGGTGGACCGACCAGAGCTGATGGGACAGGGCGACGATCGGCCGCCTGGGACGGAGCCGCGCCACAGCCGAGGCCGTGCGACCCGTAAACGTCGGGACCAGCATCGCTTTCGCACCGAGCGCCTCAGCAAGGTCGCAGGCTGCGTTCGACATCGCGTTTCCGATCGTCGGGTCCTCCGTAGCCTCTGGAATCTGATGCCGGTAGCCGAGGCTGGGCTCGATAGCCCGCGCAATCCGGTCCATCGTCTGCACGGCCTGGATCGGGTATTCGCCCACGGCGGTCTCGCCGGACAGCATGGTCGCGGAGGTGCCGTCGAGGATCGCGTTCGCGACGTCGCTCGCCTCGGCACGCGTCGGCTCGGGGTGGTGGATCATCGACTCGAGCATCTGGGTGGCGGTGATCACGGGCTTCCCTCGCTCGAGCGTGCTTTGGATGATTCGCTTCTGCACGAGCGGCACGAGCTCCGGCCCGATCTCGACGCCGAGATCACCGCGCGCAACCATGACAGCGTCGGTCTCGGCGAGGATGTCGCCGAGCGCGTCGACGGCCTCTGCTTTCTCGATCTTGGCGATCACGTGCGCGGTCGACCCTTCCTGCTCGATCAGGGCCTTGAGGTCGCGGACGTCGGCGGCCGAGCGGACGAAGGAGAGGGCGATGTAGTCGCAGCCGAGTTGCAGCGCGAACTCGAGGTCCTCGAGGTCCTTGCGCGTAAGCGAGGGGATGGGGATTGGAACGCCGGGGAGGTTGACGCCCTTGTGCGAGGTGACGCTGCCGCCTACGATGATGCCGCACCGAGCGCGACCGGCAGCCACCTCCTCGACCAGCAGCCGGATCATGCCGTCGTCGATCAAGACCTCGTGGCCCGGTTGGAGCACCTCGAGAATCGCGGCCGGGGCAATCGGAAGCTCGCCGTCGCGCCCGTTCGCGCCGACGAACACGACGATCTCTTCTCCCGTGATCAGCTGCAGCGGCGTGGGCAGGTCTCCGACGCGGAACTTCGGCCCCTGGAGGTCCCCGATCAGCGCGAGCGGCCGACCGGCCTCCTCCTGGGCGTCCCGGACGAGCTGAGCCCGCTGCTCGTGGTCGGCGTGGGTGCCGTGGGAGAGGTTCAGCCGGGCAGCGTCCATGCCCGCCTCCACGAGGGAGCGCACCATTTCCGGAGAGGAGCACGCCGGGCCGATCGTGGCGACGATCTTCGTCCGTCGTGGATTCACTGCAGCCACACACTCAATGTAGCGCCGACGTCGGGCACCGAGCCGAGCGAAAGCTTGCGCTTTCGCTCGGTGTTGGGATCGGCGCTTCGCGCGGAACGCGCGCGGGCTAAGCCCGCGCGCTCCTACGACGGCGTGGCAGGCGATGGGTCTTCTTCCGCGCGGGCGGGGGCGCTGCGCGGCCCCGCCCGCGTCAGTTCGCGTCCAGCCAGTGCGGCTTCGCTCGCACTGGCTTCCGGCCTTTGTGGTCGTGGTGGTCGAGTGCTCCCACCAGCTGCCGCATCGGTCATCGTTTCGCCGTGGCCTCGGCCTATTACGCGCTCGTTCCGAACTCGTCGCGGACCGCCGTCCTTACGGTCGGCGGCAAGCTGCCTGTCATCCACGCCGAGACGCGCCACCAGTTCAAGGCTTTGGAGAGGCTCAAGCGCGCGCTCCGCCTCGACGCGGTCTTCCTCCGAGCCGCGGCGCGTGTCTCGCGCGGCGAGGAGGTGGATCTCGTCAACCAGTTCGACGCGCCGCCGGCGGACTGGATTCCCCGGCCGCCAGCGAAATGGTTGCGGCTGGAGGAGGCCGACGCGATCACGCTGGCGCAGGCCGGGCTCGTCAATGCCGTCGGAGGTTGGCTGGAAGAGCTGCGGGGAGCGCCCATCCACCCGAAGCGTCCGCCGTGGGCGCGGCCCGGCTGGCTCGCACAGGCGTCTGGGTGGGTTGCAGAGCACGCCCCGATTCGCGGTCGGCCGAAGCTCGTGCGCCAGTGGCCGCTGTCCGCTGTCTATCGCTTCGACAGCGACGAGGGGCCGGTCTTTCTCAAGGCGGTGTTCTCCCTCTTCGCCCCGGAGCCCGCGGTCAGCCAGGCGCTCGCGCGCGAGCATCCCGGCGACGTGCCCGAGGTCGTGGCGATCGACGTCGAGCGCGGCTGGATCCTTATGCGCGAGCTCGTCGCGAAAAGTGCACGCGGCGAGCAGGCGGTCGAGGGCGTGCGCACCGCAGCTCGGATCCAGCGGGCGTGGGAGCAGCGCGAGAACGAGCTTGGGTCACTTGGCTGCCGCCGGCGAGGGCTGCAAGAACTCGCGACAGAGGCCCCGGCGCTCGCGCCGCTTTGCGACCGGCTCGCCGCCTACGGGATCCCCGAGTCGATCGTCCACGGGGATCTGCACCACGGCAACATGCTGATCGTCGGCGATCGAACCGCGGCGATCGACTGGTCGGATGCCGCGATCGGCCACCCGTTTCTCGACCTGGCGCCCGTCCTCTGGATCGGGGAGAAGCATCAGGACGCGCTGAGCAAGGCGTACGTCGAGGCCTGGTCTGACTTCGCATCGCGCGACGACCTCTTGACGGCTGCGGCGATCGCCGAGGTCCTCGGCTGCGTCTACCAGGCGATCAGCTACCGCGCGATCAACAACGCGTTCGAGCCGGCCGACCGGTGGCTTTTCTCCGACTCCTACGGCGAATGGCTCGACCGCGCAGCAGATCTCGGGAAGGCGCTCCACCCCGGATAGACGGCCGCATCGCCCAGCTCCTCCTCGATCCGGAGCAGCTGGTTGTACTTCGCGACGCGGTCGGTCCGCGACGGTGCGCCCGTTTTGATCTGCCCGGCGCCGGTGGCGACGGCGAGATCCGCGATCGTCGTGTCCTCGGTCTCGCCGGAGCGATGCGAGATGACCGTGGCGTACCCGTGGGAGCGCGCGAGCTCGATCGTCTCGAGGGTCTCCGTCAGCGTCCCGATCTGGTTGACCTTGACGAGGATCGCATTCGCGACGCCTTCATCGATGCCGCGCTGAAGCCGCTCGACGTTCGTGACGAAGAGGTCGTCGCCGACAAGCTGGAGCCGATCGCCGAGCTGCTCGGTCAGCGCCTTCCAGGCCCCCCACTCCTCCTCGGCGAGCCCGTCCTCGATCGACACGACGGGGTAGCGGTCGGCGAGCGTCGCGTAGAAGTCGATCATCTCGGTGGCGCTCAAGATCCGGCCCTCGCCCTCGAGGTGGTAGCCGCCGTCGCGGTAGAACTCGGTCGAGGCGGGGTCGAGCGCGATCGCCACGCGGTCGCGATGACCGACGCGTTCCGCCGCTTCGAGCACGGCCTCGACCGCGGCCTCGCTTGACTCGAGGTCGGGAGCGAACCCGCCTTCGTCGCCGACGGCGGTGGCAAGGCCGCGCTCGTGGAAGACGTTCTTCAGCGAGTGGAAGACCTCTGCTCCGATGCGGACGGCGTCGGCGAATGTGTTCGCGCCCGCGGGAACCACCATGAACTCCTGCAGGTCGATCGAGTTCTGCGCGTGGGCGCCGCCGTTGACGACGTTCATCATCGGTACGGGCAGCACGTGCGCCCCGACACCGCCGATCCAGCGGTAGAGCGAGACATCCGCATGGGCCGCTGCCGCCTTGGCCGCCGCGAGCGAGCAGCCGAGGATCGCGTTCGCGCCGAGCCGCGACTTGTTCTTCGTCCCGTCGAGCTCGATCAACACGGTGTCGAGCCCGCGCTGGTCTTCGGCGTCGAGCCCGGTGACAGCGGTCGCGATCTCCGTCTCCACGTTCCGGACCGCGTTGAGGACGCTCTTGCCGCCATAGGCCCGCTCGTCGCCGTCGCGGAGCTCCACCGCTTCGAACTTGCCGGTCGAGGCCCCGGACGGCACGGCGGCCCGACCCACCACACCGGACTCGAGAGCGATCTCCACCTCAACGGTTGGGTTTCCCCGTGAGTCCAGAATCTGTCGCGCGCGCACGCCGCTGATTGCAGAGGCGCTCATTCGAACATCTCCTTTGCTAGGTCGAAGTAGCGATCCTGTTCCTCGAGTGTCAGCTCGGCGAACGACTGCCCAGCCTCGGCGGCGTAACCCTCGGCACGCTTGACGCGGTCGACGAAACGCTTCGTCATCGCCCGCAGCGCGAGCTCCGGATCGACGTTCAAGCGCCGCGCGACGTTGACCGCCGCGAAGAGGACGTCGCCCATCTCCTCGAAGACGTGGGGATGCGGCTCTGTCTCCGGAGCCGTCTCGCCGGCTTCGCCAAGCGCCTCCTTGAGCTCGCGCAGCTCGTCCTCGAGGTCAGCCAGGGCGCCCGCCGTCTCGGGATACTCGAACCCGATCGCGGCAGCCCGGCGCTGAACTTTCCGCGCGTAGAGCAGCGCGGGCAGCGACTCGGGAACGTGGTGGAAGATGCCCGCTCGGTCCTCCTCCGTGCGCTTGATCTCATCCCAGCGCTCGCGCACGCGGCCCGCGGTACGCGCCTCCGCGTCGCCGAAGACGTGCGGGTGCCGGCGCACGAGCTTGTCGTGGACGAGCCGCGCGACAGCCTCGAGGTCACCCCCGCCGCGCTCTTGCAAGAGCAAAGCGAGAAAGTAGACCTGGAACAGGAGGTCGCCCAGCTCGTCGGCGAGCTTCGCGTCGTCGCGGCCGATCGCCGCGTCCGCGACCTCGTACGCCTCCTCGACCGTATGCGGGACGATTGTCCGCGCGGTCTGCTCTCGGTCCCAGGGGCAGTCGCGACGCAGGCGCTCGGTCAGAGCCTGGAGATCGACGAGCGCCTCGGCGAGGCTCATGGTCGGCGTCGCAAGTGCGTGCGTTACTGCGTCGCCGTCGAGCTCGTGACAGTCAGACATGGGTCGGTGGCGGGCTGGTAGCCGACCTGGTACTTGATCCGCGTGTCGCCGCAGTAGTGCTTCTTGGTCTTCTCGACCCACTTTGTCATCGCATCGTTCTTTTGCTGCTGTTCGAGCTGCTGCCTGATCGACGCCTCGACCTTGCTCAGGGGCGTGGTCTGCGCCGGCTTCACGTCGGAGAGCGCCTGAATGATGTGGTAGCCGTACTGCGTCTTGATCGGCGCAGAAAGCTGACCCTTCTTGAGCTCGAAGGCCGTCTTGTCAAACTCGGGCACGGTCTGGCCCTTCGAGACGGTGAGCTTCCCCCCGTTCGAGGCCGACCCCGGGTCCTTCGAATACCTCTTTGCGAGCACCGCGAAGTTCGCGCCCGACTTCAGCTGCGCGTAGAGCTGGTCGGCGAGCGCCTTCTTCTGAACGAGGATGTGGCGCACCTCGCGGCTCTCCGGCTGTCCGTACTGCGTCTTGTGGCTGTCGTAGTAGGACCTGATTTCCTTTTGCGACACCTTGACGTCCCCGGTGACCTTCTTGAACAGCTCCTCTGAGATCAGCGAAGCGCGCACTTCCTCGCGAGCCTGTTCCTCTGTCAACCCCTGCTGCTTGAGCGTGTCCTGGTACTTCTTGTCGCTGCCACCGTAGAACTGCTTCTTCAACTGCGCGATGCGCTTGTCGATCTTCTCGTCGGAGATGTCGATGCCCCTGGCCTCCGCCTCCTGCTCGAACTCCGCGCGCTGGAGGAGGAAGGCGATCGCCTGGCCCTTGAGCGTCTCGTACTCGGCGGTGCCGGGCTTCGGGAACGCACGCTTCTGCGTCTCGTAGCTCTTCTTGGCCCGGTCCATGAGCCCCTGGAACTGAGTCTTCGAGATCCCCTTCGACCCGACGACGGCCACGTCGTCGCTGCCGAGCCTTGCGACCGAGCTGCCGCCGCCGCAGCCACCGGCGACGAGCGCGATGACCGCGAGCGAGATGAGCGCGAGAAAGACGGATCGTTTCATGGAAAAAGCGCCATTTGCAGCGGATTCTTCACGCTGCCTGGCGCGCGGCCAGTATAGCATCGACCAGTCGGAGCGCCTGGGGAAAGCCTTCCTCGCGCAGGCTCACCTCGCGGTTCGCGACGGTATACACAGCAGTGTCGACGCGCCGGCGCAGGTCGCGCAGCTCATCCGAGCCGAGCACCATCTGGCCGACGCTTGCCTTGCCGCCGCGGAAGACGAAATAGTCGGCACCGGCGCGCGCAAGCTTCAGTTTCGCTTCCTGGATCAGAAAGAGATTCTCGACCGGCTCGGGCAATGGGCCATACCGATCCTCGGTCGCCGCCTGGAGCTCGCGCAGCTCGTCCTCATCGTCGGTCAGCGCGAGCCGCCTGTGGAGATCGATCTTGAGCGCCTCCGACGCGATGTACTCGGCCGGAACGTATGCGTCCACGCGTGCATCGACCCGGACGGGCCGAGCTGCGATTCTCCGCTCCCCCGAAAGCTCCGCAACAGCCTCCGCCAAGAGCTCGACGTAGAGCTCGAAGCCGAGGGCCGCAACGTGACCCGACTGCTCGTCGCCGAGCAGGTTTCCGGCACCGCGGATCTCGAGGTCGCGCATGGCGATCGCGAAGCCCGCGCCCAGCTCGGTGTGGTCGGCGAGCGTGGCGAGGCGCGCGCGTGCTTCGGGGGTCAGCTCGGACATGTCGGGATAGAAGAGATACGCATGAGCGGTCACGTCGGATCGGCCGACGCGCCCGCGGATCTGGTAGAGCTGGGCCAGCCCGAGTCGATCGGCGCGCTCGACGACGAGCGTGTTCGCCTGAGGGATATCGAGGCCGGATTCGATGATCGTCGTCGAGACGAGGACGTCCGCATCGCCGCGCAGGAAGGCATGCATCTTCTCCTCGAGCTCGCGCTCCCGCATCTGCCCGTGCGCGACGAGGAAGCGCAGATTCGGAGCGAGCTGCTGCAGTTTCTCCGCGGCGTCGTCGATCGTCTCGACGCGGTTGTGCAGGTAGAAGCACTGGCCGCCGCGGTCGACCTCGCGTTCCAGCGCGAGCTTGACGATCTCCTCGTCGAACTCACCGACTGTGGTCCGGATCGGCCGTCGTCCCTCCGGCGGCGTCTCGATGATCGAGATGTCGCGCAGACCGGAGAGGGACATGTGCAGCGTTCGCGGAATCGGCGTCGCGCTGAGCGTGAGCACGTCGACCTCGAGCCTGAGTGAGCGCAGTAGCTCCTTCTGCGCGACACCGAAGCGCTGCTCCTCGTCGAGGATGACAAGGCCGAGCTCCTTCGGGATCACGTCCCGGCTCAGGACGCGATGCGTCCCGATCAGGACGTCCACCTTGCCCGCCTGGAAGTCCGCCAGCACCTGCTTCACCTCGCGCGGCAGGCGGAAGCGGGACACCATCTCGACGCGAATCGGAAAGTCGCGGTAGCGCGCCCGGAAGGTGTGCCAGTGCTGCTCGGCGAGGATCGTCGTCGGTGCAAGCATCAGCGTCTGCTTGCCGTTCACGGCCACGGCGAACGCGGCCCGAATGGCGACTTCGGTCTTGCCGAAGCCGACGTCGCCGCAGACGAGGCGGTCCATCGGGCGCGGTACCTCGAGGTCCTCCTTTACGGCCTCGATCGCGGCCTGCTGGTCCGGCGTCTCGCGGTAGGGGAACTCGCCCTCGAGCCGCTCGAGCCACTCGTGGCGCAGGTCATAGGCGACGCCGGGCGACTGCTGGCGCTGCGCGTAGAGGGCGAGCAGCTCGCCGGCGAGCTCGCGCACTGATTCGCGCGCGCGGTTCTTGAGGTTGTCCCACGCCTTGCCGCCGAGCTTCGAGAGGGCGGGCACGGCACTGTCGGCGCCGATGTAGCGGGAGACCTTCCCCAGCTGCTCGTGCGGGACGTAGAGCCTGTCGTCCCCACGGAAGGCGAGGAAGAGGTAATCACGCGTGACACCCGCGACTTCCTTCGTCTCGAAGCCGCGCAGCTTGCCGACACCGTGGTCCTCGTGGACGACGTAATCCCCCGTACGTAGGTCCGCGAACGACTGCAGCGCGCGGCCCCCGACGCGTCGCTCCTTTGGGGGCCGCTTGCGGAAGACCTGCGTGTCGGGCAGCAGGACGAGGCCGAGCTCGCGCCAGACGAAGCCGCGGCGCGCCGGCGTGACTGCGAAGAGGAGCTCGGACTCGGTGGGGAGCTCGTCTCCTGCCTCGAGCAGCCTCGAGTCGACGCGCCGCAACAGGTTCTGCTGGCGCAGCGCCTCGCCAGGGTGCGGGAACGCGACGACCACACGGTTGCCGGCCCGGACGAACGCGCCGAGCTCGTTCTCAGCCTCGGCGAGCCCGCGCGCGACGAGCGCCGGCCTCTGCGCCTCGAACGCGAACGGCTGGTTGGCCGGAAGGGAGTCCAGCAGTGCTGCGCCCTTGAGCGACACCGGCTCGAGGCCCTCCTCCTCCCACACCGCCCGCACCTCGTCCACCTGCCAGACGAGATCGGGCCCCTGGGGGACCGGCACGACGAGGTCGTTCGGGACCGGTCCTCGGGTCGTGTCCGGAAGCGACACGTCCACGAGGTCGAGCCTGCGCTCGACCGCGGGGTACACGACCACCTCCTCGACCGGATGGAGGGCGCGCTGCGTGAACGGCGAGAAGGCACGGATCTGCTCGATCTCGTCGCCCCAGAATTCAACGCGCAGCGGCTCACGGCCGGTCGTCGGGAACACGTCCACGAGGCCGCCGCGAACGGCGAACTGCCCGCGCTCGTCGGCGCGCTCGACGCGCTCGTAACCCGCGAGGGCGAGCGATTCGCAGAGTCGCTCGAGGCTGATCTCCTCGCCGGGAGCGATCCGGGTCGGCTCCGGGCGCGCTCGAGGGGCAGGCATCGGCTCGGCGAGCGCGGACGCGGAGGCACAGACGAGCCCGCCCGCCGCGAGCACGTCGAGCGCACGAGCCCGCTCGCCAACGAGGTGTGGGGCGGGCTCGAGCCCGGACCCCCAGTGGACGCCGCGACTCGGAAGCAGGGCGACGCTTTCGTCGCCGAGGAACCAGCCGGCCGCCTCGGCGGCGTCGCGTGCGTCGGCGTCCTCGGGAGCGAGCAGCACGAGCGGGCGCCCGAGCTCTTCATACAGCGCCGCCAGCAGCAGCGGCAACGCGGGCTCGGAGACGCGAGCAGCCGCCGGAAACGCCTCGGCGTAGGCGCGGAGCCGCTCGCTCTCCCGGAGCTCACGGACGAAGGGATGCAGGATCGGGTGGTCCATGACGAAAGGCCGAACCCGGTCGGTTCGGCGGTGTCATCGTATCGGCCGCATGGATGCCCTCCTCGCTGGCGCGCTGCAATAGCAAGACGTGGAGGTCCCGCTCCGCCGAAACCGCGACTTCGTCCTCCTTCAGGCCGGCCAGGCGCTGTCCACGATCGGCTCGGAAGCCTCCGGGCTGGCCTACACGCTGCTGGTTCTCGCTCTGACGAATTCGCCCGCGAAGGCGGGCCTCGCCGGCTTCGCGAGGCTCGTGCCCTACGCGCTGTTCGCGCTGCCGGCCGGTGTCGCCGTCGACAGATGGAACCGGAAAAGGCTGATGATCTGGTCCGACATCGTGCGCGTCGTCGCGCTGGCGAGCCTCGGCGTCAGCGTCGCTTCGGGTCACGTCACGTTCGTCCAGATCCTGATCGTCGCCTTCGTCGAGGGGACGATGTTCGTGATCTTCAACATCGCGGAGATCGGCGCGGTGCGATCGGTCGTACCTGCGCGGCAGCTCCAGCGCGCGTTCGCCACGGAGCAGGCTCGTATGTCCAGCGTCTACCTGACAGGCCCTCCGCTCGGCGGCTTCCTCTTCGGGATCGCACGCTCGCTCCCGTTTCTCGTCGATGCGATCTCCTATGCGTTCTCGATGGGAACGCTCGTGGCCATGCGCACGCCCTTCCAGGAGGAACGGGTGGAGGTCGGCACCGCGAGCCTGGCCGGGCAGGTCAAGGAGGGGCTCGCGTGGCTCTGGCGGCATACCTTCCTGCGAACGTGTGCGCTGCTCTTCGTTGGGACGAACTTCCTCTTCGGCGCGCTCGATCTCACACTGATCGTCGCCGCGCGCCGCCAGGGGCTCCAACCAGCCGTCATCGGCGCGCTGGTCGCGGCGCTAGGCGCCATGTCGTTGGTCGGATCGATCGCTGCGCCGCGGTTTCTCAAGCTCGTGTCGATGCGGACAGCGCTCATAGCGTCGGGATGGCTGTCGCTCGGAATCGTCTCGTTCCTGGTGAAACCGAACGTGTTCGTGCTCGTCGCAGGATTCGCGCCATTCATCCTGTTCAACCCGACGGTCAACGCGATGATCATCGGGTATCGCGTCGCGATCGTGCCCGACCGGCTCCAGGGCCGTGTCAACAGCGTCGCTCGCTCGCTAGCGCTGCTGGGTTTGCCGCTGGGGCCGGTCGTGGGCGGCTTGTTGCTCGGCTCGTTCTCGGCCCGCGGGACGGTCGCGTTCCTACTGGTGGGATTCGTTCTCCTCGCGGTTCTCACGACGGCGAGCAGGGCGATCCGTGCCGCACCGAGCTTCGACGAGGTAGCCGGAGCCGCGGCTAGTTGAACGCCGCCTGCGCGCGCTCTAGGCCTTCCGCGTCGAGCGTCTCCACCGCGTCGGCGGCGCGCGCGACGATCGACTCGGGGTCGTCCTCGGGGCTGAAGTCCGAGAGGACGTAGGCGGCAGGGGGGCGTGGGTCGCCGCGGCCGGGCCGGCCGACGCCGACACGCAGCCGCAGGAAGTCCTGGGATTTGAGGTGCGAGGCGATCGAGCGGAGACCGTTGTGGCCCGCGAGACCGCCGCCCTTGCGGGCCTGCAACCGGCCTGGCTCGAGATCGATCTCGTCGTGAATAACGAGGATCGCGTCCGGCTCGAGCTTGAAGAAGCGAGCAGCGGCGCCGACGGCTCGGCCCGACTCGTTCATGAAGGTCTCCGGCTTCAGGAGCCCGACCCGGTGGCCGTCGAGGCGAAGCTCCGCAAGCCTGCCGGAGAACTTTCCTTTCCAGGAGGCCCCGTGCCGCCGGGCCAGCTCCTCGACCACCATCCAGCCGACATTGTGCCGGTGGCCGGAGTACTCACGGCCGGGATTGCCGAGGCCGACGACGAGCAGGTCGAGCGACGAGGCCCGGTCGCCTCGACGCCACGGCAGGCGCATGCGCTAGCCCTCGGTCGTGCCGGGCTCGCCCTCGGCCCCTGCCCCGGCTTCCGCACCAGCCTCGGCTTCGCCCTCGGGCCGCTCCTCCCCCTCGGGCACCTCGCCCTCGGGCAGCTCCTCGCCCTCTTCGAGCTCCTCGGGCTCGGGCTCCTCGATCTTCGTCGGCAGCCCGACGGTGGCGAGGACGGTCTCCTCGGGATCGTCGAGGTACGTCACACCCTCGCGCGCCGGGAGATCGACCAGGCGAAGCGTGTCGCCGATCGCCATGCCGCTGACGTCGAGGTCGATGTGCTCCGGAATCTCCATCGGCAGCGCCTCGACGTTGATCTCGCGCTGGACCTGGGAGAGGACGCCGCCCTCCTTGGCCCCAACCGGCTCACCCACGAGTTGGATGTTGACGCTCGCTTGAATCGGCTGGTCGAGCCGCACTTCCTGGAGATCGACGTGCGAAATGTGGCCGCGAATCGGATCCTGCTGGTAGTCCTTGAGAATCGAGGCGTGCGTCGTCTGCTGGCCTTCGAGCACGACGTCGAGGATCGCGTGGAGCCCGCCCGCACCGGTCAGGACGCGGCGAAGCTCGCGCTCCGGTATGCAGATTGCATACGGGTTCTTCCCCTTGCCGTAAAGGACACCCGGGATGAATCCCTCGCGGCGCAACCTGCGCGCGTCGGCAGAGCCGCGGCTCTCGCGCTCTTTGACCTGCAGCTTCACTCTTTCGCCCGCCATGACGGCGGCGAATGCTAGCTATTTCCTTACGTGAAGGTCGATGTCGAGCAAGATCAGCGGCCAGAGGAAGATGGCGAAGATTGCCGACAGCACACCCCGCCAGCCGTGCACGTTGTCGAAGTAGTCGTGGCTCGCTGCGATCGCCACGCCGACGCCCACGTAGATCAGGGCCAGAAGACTGATTCCGCGTCCGCGGCGCATGGCGGAGTCCTAACCACCCCGACCCTTTCGGAAACGCTCTGCGCCTTGAAGCCTGAGCCCCCAAACCAACGGTGGAGGCCGGAGGCGAACTGATGCGGGTGGCGATGCGCGCAGCGCACCGACGCCCGCACGGTCGAGCCCGACCGCCAAGCGGGCGCCCTGTCGGAGCACACTGGCTTTGCCAGCGTGCGTTTCCCCGCGAAAGCGGCGTACCTCAAGCAAGCGCGAAAGCGAAGCTTTCGCGCTTTTAGAAGAGGGCGTTCATGTCGCCGAAGATCGCAGAGACCGAGTCGTCGGCGAAGACATTGTGGATCGTCTCGGCGAGGATGTCCGCGACCGTGATGACCGTGACCCGCTCGGGCTTCGTCAGGGGGTCGATCGGGACGGTGTCGGTCACGATGACGCTGTCGAGTGGGCTGTCCTCGATCCGCTCGATTGCGGGCGGCGAGAAAATGCCGTGCGTCGCGCACGCGTACACCTTCTTTGCACCGCGATCCTTCAGGAACTGCGCGCCGGCAACGAGCGTGCCGGCGGTGTCGACCATATCGTCGGTCATCACCGCGCACTTACCGTCGACGTCGCCGATCACGTTCGTGATGTGCGCGACGTTGTGTGCCGGCCGGTCCTTCTGAAGCACCGCAAGGTCGCCGCCGATCATCTCCGCGAACTTGCTCGCTAGGCGCGTGCGACCCGTGTCGGGAGCAACGGCGACGAGCTCCTCCGGCAGGCCGAGGTCGCGGAAGTACTGGGCCAGCATCGGCAGCGCGGTCATATGGTCGACCGGCACTTCGAAGAAGCCCTGAATCTGCCCCGCGTGGAGGTCCATCGTCAGGACGCGGTCGGCACCGGCAGTCTGGATCATCTCCGCGACGAGCTTCGCCGTAATCCCTTCCCGTGGCCGCGACTTCTTGTCCTGGCGCGAGTAGGGATAGAGCGGCAGCACGGCGGTGATGCGCTTCGCGGACGCCAGCTTGGCGGCGTCGATCATGATCAGCAGCTCCATCAGATGCTGGTCGACCGGCGGCGAGCTCGTCTGGACGAGGAAGAGGTCCGCGCCGCGGATCGACTCCTCGTACCGGCAGTACGTGTTGCCGTCCGCGAACGTGCGCAGCGACACGTCTCCCACCTGGATGCCGAGCTTGTCGGCAATCTTGTGCGCCAGCTCCGGGTGCGACCGGCCGGAGAAGAGCATGAGCCGCTTCGAAGGCCCGCGCTCGATCCAGTGCTCCGGCTTGACCTCGGGCTTGGTCTCGGCGACCTCGAGCCCAGGCAAGCGCGTCAACTCAGTCGTCGTCATGCTTTCCACGGAGATAGCCCTCTTTCGTGACCTGCTTAGGCGGGAATCCGGCGAGCGATTCCGGAGGAACATCTTCTGTTATGTACGAACCGCCTGCAATCCATGCGTCATCCCCGATCTCGACCGGTGCCTGGAAACCATTGTGGATGCCGGTCCTGACGTTGCGGCCGATCTTCGTCCTCTGCTTCGGCCGGCCGGGCGGGTGTGGGAAGTTGGCGGTGATGTTCCCGGCCGCGATGTTCGTGTCCTCGCCGATGTCCGCGTCGCCGAGATAGGAGAGGTGGGGCACCTTGGCACCGGCGGCGATCTCGGAATTCTTGATCTCGACGAAGGTTCCGGCCTTCGCTCCGGGCCCGAGGACCGTGCCGGGGCGGAGGTAACAGAACGGGCCGACTACGGCGCCCTCGGCGATCTCCGCATCGACGGCGACGACGTGCGGTCCGATCTCAGCACGCGCGCCCACGCGCGTGCGCCCGCGCAGAACCGTGAACGGGTGGATCGTGGAGTCGGGAGCGAGCTCGACCTCCGCATCGATCCACGTCGTTTGCGGGTCGACGATCGTGACACCTGCCAGCATGTGTTCTCTGTTCACGCGCGCGCGAAGGAATGCTGCCGCATCGGCGAGCTCGGCGCGCGTGTTGACCCCCTCGAGCTCCTCGGCATCGGGAGCCTTGAAGACCGCCACCTGCTCTCCGTCTTCGACGAGGAGCCGCACCGCGTCAGTCAGATAGAGCTCGCCCTGGGCGTTCACCGGCTCGATCCTGTCGAGTGCGGGCCAGAGCTTGTCGGCGGCGAACACGTACATGGACGAGCCGACCTCGCGGATCGCGCGCTCTCGCTCGTCGGCGTCGGCATGCTCGACGATCCGCTCGAGCCGGCCGCTGCTGTCGCGGACGATGCGGCCGTAAGCGCGCGGATCCTCCGGCTCGAACGAGAGCACCGTCGCGACCGCGCCGGAGGCGCGATGCTCGGTGACGAGCCGGGCGAGCAGATCTGCAGTGATACGCGGATGATCGCCGGAGACGACCAGCACCTCCGCGGCGCCGTCGACGCTCGCCTGCGCGGCGCGCAGCGCGTCGCCCGTCCCGAGAGGCTCGGGCTGCACGGCCACCTCGACGCCTTCAAAAGCGTTCGCCGAGTCTGGTGAGGCGACGACCACGAGAGGATCGGCGGCGAGCGGGCGCACGGCCTCCACGATCCAGTCGACGAGACGCCGGCCGAGCAGGGGATGCAGGTGCTTCGCCGTCGCCGACTTCATTCGCGTGCCGAGGCCGGCGGCCATGATCACGGCTGCGAGCTCGCGCGCCATCAGTGCCCCTTCCAGTAATGCCGTCGAGCTTCTCGGTCGCGAGCACCAAGCCAGAGGCCGCACTCGTCCGCAGCCAAGGCTAGAAGCCTTGGTAAGGACGAGGGTGGACTCTGGCGCCGCGTGATCGCGGGCGAGAAGCCGGCAGGTATTGCTGGGAGGGGCACTGGGTGGGGCACAGCTGGGGCGCCAGGATTCGAACCTGGGATCGCGGGACCAAAACCCGCTGCCTTGCCACTTGGCTACGCCCCATCACGAAGAAGTGTGGCAGTCATCCTGCGGCGTTGCCAGACGGGGGCACTTTGCTGCGCCCGGAGTCGGTTATGTACGGCGAAGGTCCGAGAAAAGGTAGGCGAGGGCGACGAGCGCAAACATTCCGACGAGCACGAGCGCGATGACGCCGACGATGAACGCGAGGATGACGACGAGGATCGCGAGGACCTGAGAAGCGGCGGCAATCCACGCGAGTTGGCGCCCGACGTCCCAGCGCATGTTGCGACCGGCGACGATGTAAAGCGCCAGCACCGGCACGGCGATGAACAGCACCGTCCAGCGAGAGAGGTCGTGTTCGAGCGCGACGATCAGACCTTCGATCACGGCGACCCAGAGGGCTAGGCGCAGCCGCCGCTCGCGGAGCCATCGGCCCACACGAGTGCTGCCTGCTTCGATCATGGGCTGGCTGTACGCCACGTCATCAACGGTACCACGCTGGTGTCGTGAGCCACGTGCGGCCTTCGGGGGAAATTCGCTTCTGCGCGGCGCGTGCACGGTCACCGTGCAGGAACAGCCCGTAGACGGCAGGCCCAGCGCCGGTGACGTCCGCACGGAACGCGCCAAGCGTCATCAGCTCCTCCGCAAGCGGGGTCGAGGCGAGATCGTTCGTCGGCAATGCAGCCAGGTCTCGCGGCCGGCGGACAGTCGCCAACGTAGTGAGCAAGGTGGCGCGGCGTTCGTCGTAGCCGCGCTCGCCTCCGCGCGCGTCGAACTCGGCGTAGACGTCGCTCGTGGAGCGCTTGAAGGTGGCACGCGGGACGACGAGCAGGACCCAGTAATCCTGCGGAAGATCGAGTGGCGCGAGCTCGGTGCCGTCGGCCGTTCCGAGCTGGGGACCATCCTCCAGGAAGTAGGGCACATCAGCCCCGAGCTCGCGCGCGAGCGCACGCAGCCGGCCGGTGTCCAATGGGTCGTCGCGGAGATCGTTGGCCAGCCGGAGGGCCGTGGCGGCGTCCGAGCTTCCGCCTCCCAACCCTGCGGCGACGGGGATGCGCTTCTGGATCCGCGCCGAGAAGTGTTTGCCGTTCTCCTCGGCGAGACGTTCGAGCGAGCGGCGGACCAGCGTGTCGTCGGCGAATCCGTCGACTCGAAGCTCTGGAGAGCGAGTGACGGCGATGCGGTCGGCGAGCCCCACGCGCTGGTAGACGGTGACGAGCTCGTGGCGCCCGTCGGCCCGCAGCGGCCCGACCACGAGCGCGAGATTGATCTTTGCCGCGGCCACGCCGCGTTTCATCTCAGCGCGTCCGCGAGCTGAAGGAAGTCGGCCGGCGCCAGCTCCTCGGCGCGCACGGTCGGAGGCTTGCCGACTTGCGCGATCGCCTCCTCGGCCCGCGGGCGGTCTGCGAGGCCGGCGAGCTCGATCGAGTTTGCAAGGCGCTTGCGGCGGTGTGCGAAGGAGGCCTCGACCGTGCTCTTGATGCGCCGGAAGTCCGCAGGCAGCCCCGTCCGGCGAAAGGCGACCAGAGCGGAGTCGACATTCGGGCGAGGCCGGAACACGGTCCGGGACACCGGATGGAAACCGGTGCGCTCGGCGACGAGCTGGACGAGCACCGAGACGGCGCCGTACGCCTTCGTGGACGGCTCCGCGAAGAGGCGGTCTGCAACCTCGCGCTGCACCATCACGCACCAAAGCGTGAGATCGGGAAGGCGGTCGAGGCTCTCCACGATCAGAGGAGTGGCGATGTTGTATGGAAGGTTGGCGACGAGCTTCCCGGCGCCGGGGGCCGTTTCGGCGAGATCGAGCCGGAGTGCGTCTCCGAAGCGCAACTCGACGTTCGGCCTCCCCGCCAGCCGCTCGATCAGCCGCGGGCCGAGGGCGGCGTCCAGCTCGACGGCGTGGACCTGTGCAACGCGATCGGCGAGGTACGCCGTCAGCACGCCGAGACCGGGCCCGATCTCGAGAACGACGTCGTCGTCGTGCAGCTCGGCGAGGCGACCGATCACGCCGAGGATGTTTTCGTCGACCAGGAAGTGCTGGCCGAGCTGCTTCTTCGCGGTGACCTTCATGGGAGGCCGAACGCAGCCGCCGCGTTCGCATCGATTCGCACCGCGAGCTCGGCGGGATCCTCACCGCGCGTCTCGGCGAGCGCCGCCACCGTGTGGACGACGAACGCCGGCTCGTTGGTCTTCCCGCGTACCGGCTGAGGCGCCAGGTAAGGACAGTCGGTCTCGGCGAGGATGCGCTCCGCCGGCACCTGCGCCGCGGCCTCGCGCAGGTCTGCAGCCTTCGGGTACGTGACGTTCCCCGCGAATGAAACGTAGTACCCGCGCTCGAGCGCGACCGGCAGCAGCCCAGGCGAAGAGAAGCAGTGGAGTACGACGGTCCCCGCGAACTGCGCCAGCAGCGAGGCGGTCTCTTCGTCGGCGGCGCGCGAGTGCACGACCACCGGCTTACCGCGGTCGGCGGCCAGCTGCAACTGGCTCTCGAAGACACGACGCTGGTCGTCGCGCGGAGCGTAGTCGCGGAAGAAGTCGAGCCCGATCTCGCCGACCGCGACGATGGTCTCATCCACGAGGCGCGACACGTCCTCGATCGACTCACCGCCCCCTGCCTGGTGCGGATGGACGCCCAGCGCCGCGAACACTCCGTCCTCGCGCTCCGCGATCTCGAGCGTCGCGTGGGCCGAAGCGAGGCCGGAGCCGATCGCGACGATGCGGTCGACGCCGGCCTCGCGCGCGCGTCCAATCGCGCCCGAGGGATCGTCGAGCGCGTCCAGGTGCGCGTGCGTATCGATCACGCCGTGGGAGTGAGCCGGCGGAGCTCGTCCTCCACGATGCTCGGATCGAGCTTCTTGTAAAGCGGCACCGGCTCGCGGAGCCTCTGGCCGGCGGCGAGCTCGCTCGGCGCCCAGCGACCCACCCACGTTTCGTAGTCGCCAGTCAGGACCGTGTGGATCACGCCGTCCTCCTCCGTGATCTCGCGAAACTCGAGCGGCCCGGCGAGCCAGCCGTCGTAACCGAGCAGCTCGTGGAGCTTCTGACTCGAGAACGGCAGGAACGGCGTGAACAGCACCTTCAGCGTGTCGACGGCGCGCAGGGCGACATACAGGATCGTCGCCGCCCGCTCGCGATCCGTCTTGATCGCGGCCCATGGAGCCTCACGGTCGACATACTGGTTGCCGATGGTCGAGAGCCGCATGGCCTCGGCGAGGGCGGCTCTGAAGCGCGACTGGTCGATCAGCTCGCCGACGCTTTCAAAGCCGGCTTCGATCGCGGCCAGCGTCTCCCTGTCGGACTTGGTCAGCGCACCCGGCTGCGGAACAGTGCCGAAGGTGCGGTACGCGTTCGTCAGCGTCCGGTTGACGAGGTTGCCCCAGTTCGCGAGCAGTTCGTCGTTGTTGCGGCGGAGGAACTCGGCCCAGGTGAAGTCCGTGTCCTGCGTCTCCGGGCCGGCCGCCGTGAGGAAGTAGCGAACCGGATCGGGGTCGTAGCGCTCGAGCACGTCCCGGACGTAGATGGCAACCGCGCGGCTCGTCGACAGCTGCTTTCCCTCCATGGTCAAGAACTCGCTCGCGACGACTTCGTCCGGGAGATGGAACGGGCCCTTCCCCGCACCCAGCTCGCCGCCCTGGTCGTAACCCAGGAGCATGCTCGGCCAGATCACGGTGTGAAAGACGATGTTGTCCTTGCCCATGAAGTATGTATGGATGGAGTCCGGGTTCTGCCACCACTCCCGCCACGCCTCGGGCGAACCGCGGCTCGCTGTGCACTCCACAGCCGCGGAGAGGTAGCCGATCACGGCGTCGAACCAGACGTAGATGCGCTTGGTCTCTTCGGGATAGCCCTCGACCGGAACCGGGATACCCCAGTCGATGTCGCGCGTCATCGCACGGGGCTTCACGTTGTCGACGAGCGAGAGCGAGAAGTTGCGGACGTTGGGGCGCCAGCTCGTCTTCCCCTCGATCCACGGGCGGAGCCGATCGGAGAATGCGGACAGGTTGAGGAAGAGATGCGTCGTCTCTCTGAACTCGGGCGCCATGCCGTCGATGATCGAGCGCGGCTCGATCAGATCGACGGGATCGAGCTGGTTCCCGCAGTTGTCGCACTGGTCGCCACGCGCCTCCGTGTAACCGCAGATCGGACACGTGCCCTCGATGTACCGATCGGGCAGCGTGTTGCCGGTCGACGGCGAGAAGGCGCCCAGCGTTGTTTGCTCGATCAGCCAGCCATGTTCGTAGAGCGTCCGAAAGATGTCCGTCGTGACATGCGCGTGGTTCTTCGTGGTGGTGCGCGTGAAGCAGTCGTACGAGATCCCAAGATCACGTAGGTCCTCCCGAATGAGCTCGTTGTAGCGCTCCGCGATCTCACGCGGCGAGACGCCTTCGCGATCCGCGGTCACCATCACCGGTGTCCCATGTTCGTCCGTTCCACTCACCATCAGGACGTCGTTGCCCTTCAAGCGGTGGTAGCGCGCGTAGATGTCCGCCGGGACGGCGAAGCCGACCACGTGGCCGAGATGCCGCTTCCCGGCGGCGTACGGCCAGGCGGGCGCGACCAGGATCTTCTTCGGTTTCAGCTGCGCCAATGCTCGAGTCCAGTTTCGGGATCGACATGATACGAGCCGCTTTCTTCACGCTTCGGCGGCGAATGGCGAGCGCAAGCGCGAGTGTGACCATCAGGGCGCCGAGTGCTAGCGGGATGTGGAGGCGGTCGGCAGCCGTCGACGCCACGTTGCTCGCGAGGGTTGGAGAGCCCGCGCTCGTCTCGTGACCAGCACTCCCACGCGGCTCCGAAGAAGTGGTCGCCGGAGTCGGGCGGGAGCTTTCGGCCCGGCCGACGTGCGGCGTGCGGGTTGATCCCTGCGCTCCCGCAGACTCCCTGGGCGCTTGAAGCGAGAGGGCCCTCGCCGATTTTTGCGGCTCGAGCGCTGGTGCCACTGCCCGGACAACAGGGCCGGTCTCGGGCACCGTGACCGGCGCGGGCTCGTGCGAAGCGGGCGCCACGGCCCCTGCAGCCTTGGGTGTTGCCACGCCGGCCGGCGCTGAGGAGGCCGCGGACCCGGCGCTCGCCGCCTCGGCGGGAGCCACCGAATCGACCACGGGCTCGGCAGGCGTCTCCGGCTGTGCGGGAGCCTCCACAGGCGGCGACGGGGCCGGCGCGGGAAGCGCGGGCCGCGGCGGCAGCAGGCTGAGTGGATCGACGTAGCCCTGCGGATCGCTGGTCTTGCGCACGCCGAAGTACACAAAGGGCGGCGAGTCGGCCGGTGCGGCCACGGCACCTATGACCGATCCCTCGCCGACCACGGCGCCTCTCGTCACGCCGATCGAGCCAAGGTGCAGAAGAGTCGCCGTGTAGCCGAAAGGGGTCTGGATCGAGATCGTCTTGCCGCCGCTGGGGACGGTTCCCGCGAACGACACCACGCCTTCGGCCGGAGCGAGCACCGGCGTGCCGGCAGGGGCGCCGAGGTCGACCCCGCGGTGCTGGCCGCCCGCGTAGGGCGACGAATAGTCGAACGCGAACGGTCGAAGCACCGGTCCGTCCACCGGCCAGGTCCAGGCCCGCGCCACCGATACGGGTAGCGCGAATGCGCACACCATCAAGAGGACAAGTCGCCGCACAATGCCTCCTCTGTTGTCAGACTTGAGAACTGAGGACGGTAGCAAGGCCGTCCCGTTGTTGTCAATACTGGCTACAAGGTACGGCGATAGAGCTCGTTCCGCGATACGCCCGTCAACCGGCTCACGACATCCGCAGCACGCCTGCGAGGCAGGCCGGCGGCGACAAGCTCACCAACCGCCTCCAGAGCGGCGCCGGCGCCCCTCGCCTCGGCGCCGGGCCCAAGTACGAGCGTGATCTCCCCTTTCGGCGGCTGCGCGAACCGGGCCGCGAGCTCCTCGGCAGTCCCGCGCACCACCTCCTCGAAGCGCTTCGTCAGTTCGCGGCACACCACGACTTCGCGCGCCGGCTGCGCCTCGGCCAGAGACCGCAAGGTGGCGGGCAACCGCCGCGGCGACTCGAACGCGACGAGGGGATGCGGCCAGGTAGCGAGCTCCCCCCACAACGCAGCCAGCGCCTTCCCAGCCCGCGGCAGAAAGCCGATGAACTGGTAGCGCTCTGCGGCGAGGCCGCTCGCGACGAGCGCGGTCTGCACCGCGGAAGCGCCGGGGAGTACCGTCACAGGTACCCCTGCTTCGCGCGCCGCAGCCACAAGCCGCGCGCCGGGGTCGCTGACGCCCGGCAGCCCGGCGTCGCTGACGAGCGCCATGCGCTCGCCCTGACGCAGCCGTGGGAGCAGCTCGGCCGTTCGCTTCGCCTCGTTGTGCTCGTGATACGAGAGCAGCCGCGCGGAGATCTCGTGGCGGACGAGTAGCACGCGCGTGTGACGCGTGTCCTCGCAGAGGACAACGTCCGCGGCGCGCAGCTCCTCCAGCACGCGCAGGGTGACGTCGTCGAGATTTCCGATCGGCGTCGCGCAGACGGCGAGCGGCACTAGTCGAGCGCGGCGAACGCGATCAGCCCGGCACCGATGAGGCCCGCGTCCGCGCCGAGCTCCGCCCGCACGATCCGGACTTGGTCGGCTTCGGGCGCCAGCACCTCCCGTCCCATCACCTCACGCGCCGGGTCGAGCACGAAGTCGCCCGCCACAGCGAAGCCGCCGCCGATCGCGACGAGCTCGGGATCGAAGATGTTGACGAGGCTTCCGATCCCGGCCCCGAGCCGGCGTCCCATGCCGTCGAGAATGCCGATCGCCTTCTCGTCTCCTTCTTTGGCGAGCTCCAGCAGCCGACGCGAGTCGGCGTCGGGACCAAAAGCCTCCTGCGCGAACTTGGTTGCCGCCGTTCCGGTGACGTACGGCTCGAGGTGACCGCGGCCGGTGCACGTGCCCTGGCAGGGAATACCGTCGTAGTCGATCACGATGTGACCGAACTCGGCCCAGCCGCGGAAGAGCTGTCCATCGATCACGACACCGCCGCCGCAACCGGTGCCGAGCGTGAGCATCACCATCGTCTGGGCCTCGCGACCGGCGCCGGCATGGAACTCCCCCAGCGTGGCTGCATTCGCGTCGTTCTCGATCCCGACCGGAATCCCGAAGCGCTCGGCCATCCGTGAGCGGAGGTCGAGGCCCTTGAGCGGGATGTTCACCGACCCCTCGACCTGGCCCGTTTTCTGATTCAGACGGGAGGGAATTCCGAATCCGAGGGCGACGATCCCGTCGTCTCGGAGCTCCTCGACCGCGGCATCGAGCCCTGCCAGCAGAGCTTCCTGGGACTCGAGTGGTGTCTGCTGCTCGCGCCGCTTCTCGATGCGGCCATCCGGGTCGACGACCCCAGCCAGGATCTTCGTGCCGCCGAGGTCGACGCCGATGACGCGCTGTCCGTCCAAACCGCACGGCTACCCTACTGCCTCGATGGCGACTGGAGAGAAGCCCTACCGCGTCTACCGGGGCGGGCGCGTCAAGGGGAAGGTGCCGCTGGAGCGGCCGCAGACGCGGCCGGACCGGAACGGACGCGGGCCCCGGCAGCCGAAGATCAAGCGCCCCCGGCGGCGCTGGAGCTGGCCGAAGCGAATCGCGGTCGGGGTCCTGCTGCTCGTGTTCCTCACGATCGCGTGGGCGATCGCCGGCTACCTCTCGTTTCGCGGCGGCGTCGACAAGGCGAACGCCCGCCTCGACGACTCCGTGCCACCGGTGCTGGCGAAGCAGAACGGTCTCCTGCTCTCGCACCCGACGACGATCCTGCTGCTCGGCCGGGACCACGAGAACACGGATCAGCGCGTCGGTCTGAACAACAGCGACTCGATCATCATCCTGCGCACCGATCCAAGCCGGCATCGCCTGGTCTATCTCTCGATCCCGCGCGATCTGCGCGTCCCGATCCCGGGCTACGGCGAGGATCGGATCAACTCGGCGCTACCTCGCGGCGGCGCGTCACTTGCCGTTCGCACGATCGAGAACTTCACGGGCCTCTCGATCAACCACGTGATGATCGTCGACTTCCGGAGTTTCAAGAATCTGATCGACAACATCGGCGGCATCGACCTCTACGTCCCTAAGCGGATCCTCTCCAACCCCTTCGAGTGCCCGTATAACGCGACGCGCTGCCAGACGTGGAAGGGATGGAGCTTCGGCAAGGGCTGGCACCACATGGACGGGCGCGTCGCGCTGATCTATTCGCGCATCCGCGAGAACCAGCTCGACCCCTCGGACAGCGACATCACGCGTGGCGAGCGCCAGCAAACGGTATTGCGCGCAGTGCTGAGCAAGCTTCTCGGGTTCTCCACATTCCTGAAGCTTCCGTTCAACGGCAACGACCTGCTCGAGCCGCTCACGACGGACCTGTCCGCGTGGCAGTTCGTCCAGCTCGGCTGGAACCTGAAGCGCGCGGACGACAGCCACGCACTGCACTGCAGGCTGGGCGGCACTGCGACATCGATCGGGGGCGCCTCCGTCATCGTCGGCACGGAGGAGAACCTCTCGGTCATCCAGATGGTCACCGGGCGTTCGGCCGCGCAGCCCCCTGTTCCGGGGTCAGGCCCATACGGCCCCGGCTGCATCATCGGCAACGGCGGTTTCCGCTGAGTAGCAACCGGGCGAAAGCTCCGCTTTCGCCCGGTTGGGTTCGCCGCTTCGCGGGAAACGTGCGCGGGCCTAGCCCGCACACTCCAATTGGTTTCGATCGGCGAAGGTCGCGGTCCGCGGGCGGTGGCGCTCCGCGTCCCCGCCCGCGTGAGTTCGGCCTGCGGTTAGAGCGCTTCGCCTGCTCTAACCTCCGGCCCTTGGGGCTTCGGCAATTCGAAGCGGCTCAGGCTCGAACCCGCGCCGCCTATGCAGTCCGTCGTTTCGAGCCAATACCGGGCGAAAGCGCAGCTTTCGCCCGGGCCCTGCTAGGCCTCGGCGGCTTTCTTTTCGGGGGGCTTGTCTTTCTTTTCGCCCTGCTCGCCCGACCCGGAGTCGCCCGACTCCTTCGCGGCCTCCTTCTTGCGGCCGCCCTTCCCGTAGTCGGTCGAGTAGAAGCCCGAGCCGCGGAAATGGACCGGTACGGGATACAGGACCGTCTCGACAGGTGAGGCGCCGCAGACGGCGCACGCCTCCGGCGCGGGGTCGGCGATCCGCTTGAAGACTTCGAAGACGTGCCCGTTGGGGCACTTGTATTCATAGGTAGGCACGGGGAACGAAAGACGCTAGCAGCGTTATCGGCTTGGATAGCGTTGGAAAAGAGCCCCTCGTGAACGAAGTCGTCGCCCCCACACATACGTTCACGCGCGCACGCCCGCGTGTGCAGGAGGTACACATTTTCTGGGCCGGGACGACTCTCGTCGCCGGCGCGCTCGCCGGTGTGCTCGGCTGGCTCTTGCGGATCTGGCCGCCGCACGAGGACGAGACGCTGGCGCTCTTCGTCGGGCGCGGCTCGTTCGGCCACGTCGTGCACACGGTGATTGCCGAGCGGGGCGGTGCACCCCTCCACTTTCTGTTCGCCTGGGCGATCGCGCATCTCGGCGGAGGACTGACGGCGCTGCGGCTGGTTTCCCTCGTCTTCGCCGTCGCGAGCGTGCCGCTGATCGCGCTCCTGGGCGCGCGCCTCGCCGACCGCGCCGTGGGTCTCGTCGCGGCGGCTCTCGCCTCCGCAACCTGGGTCGTCCTCTTCCAGGGCGTCTACGGGCGGATGTACACGCTGTTCCTCTTCACGAGCCTGCTCTCGTTCCTCGCTCTCCTGTCGGCACTGGATCGCGGCGGCCGACGGAGGTTCACGCTCTGGGGATTCGCGCTGCTCGCGATGTTGGCGAGCCACCCCTATGCGGTCCTCGTCCTCGGCGGTGAGGCTCTCTTCGTCGTGCTGCGCCGCGTGCGCCTGCGGCCGGCACTGCTGACCCTCGCGGCGGTAGGGGTGGCCGGAATCCCGTTCTGGTGGGCGGACATCGTGCTGCGCGGGCGCTTCGACGTCGGCGTCGGCGGTGGCGGCCCGCGCCTCGGCTCGCCGCGGTCGGTGCTCAACTACTTCTGGTGGGTGTCGGGCGACTTCAGCGCCGGTCATCACGAATGGTCGGCGCCGGTGCTGCTCCTCGCCCTAGCCGGCGCGGTACTGCTCAGGTGGCGTCGCCGCGGCGGCCTCTTGCTGGCGGCCTGCGTCGTCGCGTTCCCGGCACTCGCGTTCATGCTCGCGACGCTTCACTCGACGACCTCGCCCGAAGCGCGCCACATCATCTTCGTCCTGCCGTTCTTCAGCATCGCGCTCGCGCTGCCGCTGGTCGAGCTCGGTCGGTTCCGGCCTCCGCTCACAGCGGTGGTCGCACTCGCGGCAGTGGGCGTTCTCGTGGTCGGTGAGGTGCGGTGGGCGCACCGGAAGACGCCGCCTCTGTTCGACGGCGACCCCCCAGCGGAGACTCAGGCGCGTAACTCCGCGGCCAACTGGCTGGCCTCGACGGCGCGCGCAGACGACGTCCTCCTCGGGTACGAGCCCATCTACCTGCGTGCGTGGGAACGCAATCGCTCGTTCTCCATCCATGCGCTCCCACGCGCGGATCCTGCGCTCCTCGCCGCCGCGTTGAAGGACGTGCCCGAGCCACTCGGCCGCGGGGTCTGGGTGTTCGACGCGAGCGACACGACGAACGTGCGGGAACGGCAGACGATCCGTTTCGCGCTCCCGGAGCCGAAGTCTGCTTTCGAGGGTCGCGTCTACGGGCCGTACCTCGTGATCCGCTCGTGGCGGCCGCTTGTCACGCGAGAGCGCTACGTCGCGGTTTCCGAGACTGTCATGCGTCTCGGCCGCAAGCTGCAGATCGGAGACGCGGACATCAACCTGCACACGCTGCTACAGGCCGAGTCACGGCTCTAGTTTTCTCCCGAGTTCCTTTTCCACGATCTCGCGATAGCAGGGCGCCTCCTCGAAGGCCTCGAGCCCCTGCGAGGTGCGTCGAGGCGCCGCCGGCCGGTGCCGCTTGCGCCGTGCAGCGGCGAGCGCCGCCGATGCCCCCAGCAGCCCGCCGACCACGAACGAGCTGAGACGGCCGCGCCTTTCCTCGCCGTCCATGGGACGATCCTAGAGTCCAGCGATGTTCATAGCCACTCTCGGAGATGCCCTCCTCGACGTCATCGTGCGCCTCGACGAGCCCCTCGCACGAGGCGCGGATGCCGCCGCGTCGACGAACACCGGCGCCGGCGGGCAGGCTGCGAACGTCGCCGCTTGGACAACTGCGCTGAACGGTCAGGCTCGCTGCATTGCAAGCTGCGGAGAGGACGCAGCCGGCGGGATCGTCGCTGCAGACTTGAAGAGGCGCGGGGTCGAGCTCGTCGGACCCGCGGCGGGAAGAACGGGTGTCGTCGTCTCGCTCGTCGGCCCCGACGGCGAGCGCACGATGGCATCCGACCGCGGCGCTGCGCCGGAGCTCGCGCCGGCCGATCTCGACCCGGCCTGGTTCGCGTGCGACTGTCTCCACATCTCCGGGTACGCATTGCTCGAGTCGCCGATCGACACCGCCGCTGTGCGCGCAGCCGGCCTCGCGCGCGCGAGCGGGGCGCAGGTAAGTGTGGACCTCTCCGCCTGGACGCGTATCCGCGCCTACGGCCCCGCAGCCTTCCGGGAGCGGCTCGAGCAGCTTGCGCCCGACGTGATCTTCGCCAACGAGCCCGAATGGGAGATCGTCGGCGCCGCCTACGGACTCGCACGCACGGCCGTCGTCAAGCGCGGCGCTCGCGGAATGGTCGTCCTCGGGGAGAAGGAGGTCGAGCTCCCGGCCGTCGGCGGCGAGGTCGTGGACGCGACCGGCGCAGGCGACGCACTTGCTGCGGGCTTCCTCGTCGGCGGACCGGAGCTCGCAGTCGAGGTGGCCGCGCGCTGCGTCGCCAAGCTGGGAGCGATGCCATGATCGTCGTCGCGGACGAGGTACGCGAAGCGGAAGCGGTCGTGGCACTCGAGACGACGCTCGTCGCTCACGGGTTCCCTCCGGGCGCGGGGGTCGGCGTCGCGCTTGAGTCGGAGCGCCGGGTGCGTGAGGCCGGTGCGGTGCCGGCCACGATCGGTGTTCTCGACGGCCAGATCCGGGTCGGGCTCACCGCCGTAGAGCTCGAGCGTTTCGACGCCGGCGCCCGCAAGGTCGGGGCGCGTGACCTCGCGGCCTGCGTCGTTCAGGGCGCCGTCGGTGCGACAACGGTCGGCGGCACACTCGCGGTCTGCCGCGCCGCAGCGATCCGCTTCATGGGCACCGGCGGTCTCGGCGGCGTCCATCGTGGCTTCCCGCATCCCCCCGACGTCTCGTCGGATCTCACGGAGCTCGCGCGCACTCCCGCCCTCGTGGTTTCTGCGGGAATCAAGTCACTGCTCGATGTCGTCGCCACGGCGGAGGTGCTGGAGACTCTCAGTGTGCCCCTCCTTGGCTTCCAGACAGACCAACTGCCGCTGTTCTACGTCGCGCGCGGCGGCCCCGCGTTACCGGCACGCGTCGAGTCCGCGGACGAGGCAGCACGGGTCGCGCGCGCACACTGGGAGCTGGGCGGAGCTGGAATCCTGCTCGCGCGCCCTGCGGACGAGAGCGTGGAAGACATCGAGCCGCTGATCGAGCAAGCCCTCGCCGAAGCGGAGCGTCAGAGCGTGTCGGGCCAGGCGGTGACGCCGTTCGTGCTCTCGTACCTTCACGAGCACAGCGGAGGGCGTACGTTGGAGGCGAATCGCGAGCTCGTGGCGGCGAACGCGGCGCTGGCGGCGGAGGTAGCGGTGCACAGCATTGGCTGAGCTACCGAGCGGCACACTCACCTTCCTCTTCAGCGACATCGAGGGGTCGACGCGCCTGCTCAGGCAGTTGCGCGACCGCTACGCAGAGGTTCTCTCGGCCCACCGCACGCTGATGCGCGGCGCGTTCGCTGAATTCGGCGGCGAGGAGATGGGGACGGAAGGCGACGCGTTCTTCGTCGCCTTCCGACGCGCGAGCGACGCGATCGGCGCAGCGGCCTCGGCACAGCGCTCGCTCGCCGCGCACGAATGGCCGGACGGTCAAGCGCTGCGCGTGCGCATGGGTCTAAACACGGGCGAGCCCGGGGTCGAGGAGGAGGGCTACTTCGGCCTCGGCCTCCACCTCACCGCGCGCATCTGTTCCGCCGCCCACGGTGGCCAGGTGCTGGTCTCCCAATCCACCCGCTCGGTCTGCTCGGAAGTCGAGCTCCCGGGGGTCGAGTTGCGGGACATGGGCGAGCACCTGCTCAAGGACTTCGATCATCCCGAGCAGCTCTTCCAGCTCGTCATCGAGGGTTTGCCCAATGACTTTCCACCGCCGCGCACGCTTGACAAGCAGACGGTCGACGACGCCGCGTTCCGAGGCGAAGTCGGAACGCCGTACAAGGGTCTCGAGGCGTTCCAGCCGCAGGACGCGGAGTTCTTCTTCGGACGAGAGGATCTGATTGCGGACCTGGCCGGCCGCCTCGCGGGTTCGCCGTTCCTCGCCGTGGTCGGTCCCTCCGGCAGCGGCAAGTCCTCCGTCGTCCGCGCCGGCCTCGTGCCGGCGATCTGGGCAGGCGCGCACGGCCTCGCGCCGCGGCGCGACTGGAAGGTGCTGATCTTGACGCCCGGCGCACATCCACTCGAAGAGCTCGCGGTGCGCCTCGCGACCGAGCGCGGCCTGTCACCGGGATCCGTCCTCGAGGACCTCCGCCGCGACCCGCACAACCTCTGCCTCATGGTCCGCCAGCAGCTGCTCGACGAGTCGCCTGACGCAAAGGTCGTCCTGATCGTCGACCAGGCGGAGGAAATCTTCACGCTCTGCCACGACGAGGAGGAGCGACGCACGTTCGTCGAGCTGCTCGCGCATGCCGCAGAGGAGAACACGCAGACGGTCGTCATCCTTGCGCTTCGCGCTGATTTCTACGGCCACTGCGCCACCTATCCGTCGCTGGCCGCTCTGGTTCAGGATCACCAGTCCCTCGTCGGCCCGATGCGCGAGGGTGAGATCCGTCGCGCGATCGAGCTGCCGGCGTCGAGAGCGGGGCTGCAGCTCGAGGAAGGACTCGTGACGCGCATCCTCGACGACGTCGGCAGCGAACCGGGAAGCCTGCCCCTGCTATCGCACGCGCTGCTCGAGACCTGGCAGAGGCGGCAGGACCACACGATGACGATGAGCGTGTACCTGGAGTCCGGCGGTGTCCGTGGGGCAATCGCCCGCACCGCTGACGCCGTCTATGGACAGCTCGAGCCGGCGCAGCAGGAGCTGGCGCGCCGGATCTTCCTGCGACTTTCGGAACCTGGCCAAGGGACCGAGGACACGCGGCGGCGGGCGAGCCTCAGCGAGCTCCTGCCGGGAGGCGACGAACAGACGGCGCTCGAGGAGGTGCTCGACATCCTCGCGCGTGCCCGCCTGATCACGGTCGGGCTCGACGTCGTCGAGGTCTCACACGAGGCCCTTATTCGCGAGTGGCCGCTGTTGCGGCGCTGGCTCGACGAGGATCGAGAGGGACTTCAGATCCATCGCCGCCTCACGGACGACTCGAGTGAGTGGATGCGGTACGACCGTGACCCGGGAATGCTGTACCGCGGCGCCCGGCTCTCCGCCGCGCAGGAGTGGGCCGAAGGGCGGGAGGGCTTCCTGTCGGCGGATGAGCGGGAGTTCCTCGACGCCGCCCGCGCTGCGCGCAAGAGTGAGCTGGAGCGGGCGCGCCAGCGCCAGCGGCGGCTGATGGTTGTTGCGGCGACGCTCGCAGTCCTGCTCGGAATCGCCGTCGTGGCAGCGGTGTTCGCGCTCGGACAGCGAAGTCGTGCGCAACGCCAGGAGCGCTCCGCAACCGCACGCGCACTCGTGCGCAGCGCCGAAGCTGAGCAAGATCAACGGCTCGATCTGGCCCTGCTGCTCGGCCTCGAGGCGGAGCGAACGCGCTCGACTCCGGAAGGACGGTCGGTTCTGCTCAGCTCGGTTCAGCGGGCCAGACGGATTCTCCAGTTCCTGCGAGGTCATGAGGGCCCCGTGAGCGACGTGGCGTTCAGCCGGGACGGGAAGCTGCTCGCGTCGATAGGCGAGCAGGGCGGCATTAGGTTGTGGGATCCGGCGACGCGCCGTCCCGTCGGGGCACCACTCGGGCGGCCTGGAGACGCGGTCGCCTTTGGACCTGGCCATGTGCTCGCCGCGGGGAGCTCGCAGAACGGAACCGTTCGGCTATGGGATGTGGCGGCTCGACGACCGTCCGGCGACTTCGCTGCGGGAGACACCGTCACCGACCTCTCATTCAGTCCTGACGGAAAGCTGCTTGCGGTCGGTACCGGGGATGGCGCAATCCTCTGGGACGTCGCCGGCCGTCGGCAAGTGGGAGCGCGCCTTTCGACGAGCAACGCATTCGCTGCCACCACCGTTGCCTTCAGCCCCGACGGCCGCAGGCTCGCAACCGGCGATGCCGAGGCGGTCAGGGTCTGGGACGTGCGAACTCGAGCCAAGATCGATCTAAGCTCCCGATCATCGATCGAGTCGATCGCCTTCAGTCCCGACGGCAAAGCCCTTGTGGCCGCGCGGAAAGACGATCCGCCGGCGTTGTGGGATCTACACAGACCGGCGTCCCCACCACGGCTTCTCCGCACGCTCGGTACGGCTCTCTCGGTTGCATTCAGCCCGGACGGAAGCCGGATTGCTGCTGGCGACGCCAAAGGTGCGGTGACGCTTCTCGACGCGCGCACGCTCCGTTCACTCCCCGTGCAACTCCAGGGCCACACCGGACCGGTTCGCAGCCTCGCGTTCAGCCCGAACGTGCGAACGCTGTCGTCCGCGAGCGACGACGAAACGGTCATCCTCTGGGATGCGAGCTCTGATCCGCGCGGCGTTGTGCTGGCCGGCACGGGACCGGCCGCGGCAGCGGTGGACGCAGACGAGCGAGGCGTCGTAGCCGCTGCGCGTGGGACGGATCTGGTGGTGTGGACACCCGCAGCCAATCGCTTGCGCCGTCAGACGCTCCCCGCCCAGGGCCTGCTCCTCGACGTCGACCTGTCCGCCGACGGCAACAAGGTCGCCGCGGGCGGTCAGGAGGGGAACGTGCTCGTCGCCGACCTTCCTGGTGCGCACGTTCGGAGGCTTCCACCTCGCGACCCGACCCTCTCGGAGCAGGTGGTGGACGTCGCGCTGAGCGACGACGCGAGCATGCTGGCCGCGGCGATTCAGAACGGCCAGGTTTTGCTCGATCGAACCAACGCTCCGCGACTGGGCGCGCCGCTACCGAGCAACGGTCAGCAGCCGCCCATCGCTCTCGACCTCGCAATCAGCCAAGACGGCAAGACCCTCGCGGCCGGGAGAGAGGACGGGACGATCGTTCTCTGGGACGTCACGAGCCGGAAGCTCGCAGGAAGGCCGATCGTCGCTCCCGGAAACGAGGTCCGGAGCTTGGCATTCAATCCGGACGGAAAACTCCTCCTCTCGGCCACGGCCGAGACAGCGGCCCGGCTCTGGGACGTCGACGGGCGACGCCAGTCGGGCGAGCCACTCCAGGCGCGGGAACGCCTCATCTCGGTCCGCTTCAGCCCCGATGGTCGGCTCGTGGCCGCCGGTACCGAGAACGGAGCCGTCGTCCTCTTCGACGTCGAGAGCCGGCAGCCGCTCGGCGAGCCGCTCGAAGGTCACATTGGGAGCGTCTTCTCGGTCGCCTTCGCCGCCGGAGGCACGCGCCTCGCCTCAGCCGGAGCAGATGGGCGCGTGCTGCTCTGGGACGTCCGACCGTGGGCCGACGAGGACGTGCTCCGAACGCGCGCGTGTAACCTCGTCGGTCGCAATCTGACGCGGAGCGAGTGGGAGAACGCCGTGCCGGGGAAGGCTTACCGGCGAACGTGCGAGCAGTGGCCCGCCGGCGAGTGACAGGCCGCTAGCGGAACACGCACAGCTTGTTGTGCTTGATCGTGGCCGTGCGGATGATGTGCGGCTCGATCGGCTGGAACACCTGTCCACCGCTGCGGACCCAGTAGAGGTTCCCCTTCCAGACGTAGCGACCCTTCTTGACTTTCAGGACGACGGAGTTGGGAAACGCGCGCTTGCCGGTGACGTCCTTCCACAGCGTCACTCCCGGAACGGTCGAGCCGCCCGCAAGCGCCGCCCGAGCCCATCCAGTCGTCTTGAACTTCTTGTAGCCCTTGCCCTTCGCGCGGTACAGCGTCCCTTGCCACCACGCCTCTTCCGGCTTGCCGTCGCCCGCGACCGGGCTCACCGTGCGCGGCGGCGCGATCTCCGTCCTGTACGGCTTCGTCGCGAAGCAGATCGGCTCCGCGGCATACTTGAAGGCAGCTGTTTCACCGCGCTGCACGCGTGCCGGCCCCAGCGGTCGCGTGAGCTCCGCCGAAAGCGCGAGCGCGAAGACGTCGGGGAAACGCGCGGCCAGGGACGGAGACAACGACTGTCGTTGCACGGCGCGGCGCACGCGCAGCACTGACGTCCGCTTCGGTGCGAGCGCAGGCGGCGTCACACCGGGTGGCAGCGGCGCCTTCCCGGGAATGTTCGGCGCGCCGCTCACCTCGCACCCGCGCCCCTTTTGCCGGCAATAGTCGCTACCCGGGCCGCCGTCAAGAACGTTGCGCCCGATTCCGCCATCGAGAAAGTCAGGCCCTGCTCCGCCGGAGATGCGGTCGTTCCCATCGCCCCCGGAGAGCGAGTTCGCTTTGGCGTCACCTGTGAGCTCGTCGTCATGGGTCGATCCATTAACGGCTTCGATGTTGGAGAGTTTGTCCGTGCCCTCGCCGGTCGCCGTCCCTTGCAGAAGATCGACGTGGACGCCGGCCGCAAAGAGGTAGTTCAGCGTGTCTTCGAGGCCCGCGCCGCCGTCGATCGCGTCGTCGCCGCCCCCGCCGGAGAGCAGGTCGTCGCCGATTCCGCCGTCCAGCTGGTCGTTCGCGCCGCCCCCGTCGAGCCGGTCGGCGCCCGGGCCCCCGAGCAGCGTGCTCGGGCCGCCGCTGACGAGTACGTCCGGGCCGCCGGCGCCGTCGAGGACGTCGCTGCCGCCGGCTCCGCCGACGAGGACGTTGCGCTTGGCGTCACCGGTGAGCTTGTCGTTGCCGCTCGAGCCGACTACGCCGACGATCCCGATCAGCCGGTCGGTCCCTTCCCCGACCGCGCGCCCCTGCGCGATGTTGGCGTCAACGGGCTTGCTGTACAGCGCGAAATTCTCACCGGCCTGACCCCGGAGCTCGTCGTTACCGTCTCGCCCCCACAGCAGGTTGTCCGCGTCGCTGCCCACGAGGACGTCGTTGAAGCGGGAGCCGAACACGCCCTCGATGCCTGTGACCGTGTCGTTGCCCCAGCCGGTCGTCTTCCCCGCGGTGAAGTCGACAGTCACGGGACCGGGCGCGTTCGTATAGACGACGTAGTCCTGCTCGAGGACGCCCGTTCCGGCTCCCGCGCCGCCGACGACGGCGTCATCCCCGCCGTCCCCGCTGAGCAGATCGCCGCCGGGCCCCCCGTCGATCCGGTCGTTTCCTCCCGCGCCGTTGATCACATTGCTGCCGTTGCTGCCGACGATCGTGTCGCCGAACTGAGAGCCAACGGCCCATTCGATCCCGGTGAACGTGTCGGTGCCCTCGCCGGTCGCGCTCCCCTTCTGCAGGTCGACCTGGACTGCGCCGGCCGCCTGCCGGTAGTCGACCTCGTCGTTCATGGCTTGCTGCGGGCGCTTGCCCAGGATCCTGTCGTTGCCGGGGCCGCCCGACAAGAGATCGAAGTCGTCCCCGCCGCCGCCGTCGACCGTGTCGTCACCGGTGCCGCCGCTCACTGCGTCGCCGGCGACGCCTCCGTCGACCGTGTCGTTGCCGGCGTCGCCGTTGAGCGTGTCCCCGTCGCTCCCGCCGTCGATCTTGTCGTTGCCCCCGCCGCCATGGATCGCGTCGTTGTTGTCGTTGCCGCAGATCAGGTCGTCACCACCGCCGCCGTCCATCGTGTCGTCGCCTCCTTCGCCAACCATCACGTCGGCCCGCGTGGTCCCCTGCATCTGGTCGGGGCCGGGACCGCCGACCAACGTGGGCTTCTGGCCGAAGCAGTTCGGCGGTGGATTCTGTGCCGCTCCGCCGCCGGCGAACAGGGCGACGGCTGGAACGACGAGCAGCACGATCCTTCTAAACCGCCTCCCGAGCACCAGACGTAGTTGTACCGCGCTTCCCATCAGAGGTCACGCCGCGCGAAACCGACGAGGGCCAGGGCCACAACGATGAGGAGGTAGGCCAGCGCCCACAGGCGCAGCGCCACTCCTCCCTGCTCGGCGCCGCCGAAAGGCCCGAGGCGGAGAAGGAACCCCGTCAGGCCAGAGGTCTCCTCGGTGAGCGTCCGCAAGGCGTCCTGGTACAGCGCCTCGAACGGAACCGTCCAGGCCGCGATCTTCGCTGCGTGCACGAGCCCATCCGAGTTGAGGACGTGCCCGATGTTTCCGAGCAAGCCGGCGACGAGGCCGGCGCCGAAGACCATGAAGACCGCGATCCCGTTCGCGATCGAGCTGAGGAACACGGAGCCGAGCAGCGACAGTGCGGCAACGAGCAGGACGCCGCCGGCCAGCTCCAGCCCCGGCGTGACGATCCGGTCGGGCCACCACGAGCCCTCGCGCCCCGTCAGCACCATCGCGGCGAAGTACACGCCCAGCACGTAGGGCACGCAGACCGCGGCGGCGCCGAGGAAGCGCGCCACGAGGAGCGTGGAGCGCCCGATCGGACGAACAACGAGCGGCTGCAGGAGCCCGCGCTCCGCGTCTCCCCGGACGACCCCGAGCGTCAGGAACACGGCGAGCACGACTCCGAGGAAGAGCGTTCCGAACATCGCCATCCCGAAGAGGAACGCCCCCGCGAACGCCCGTGCGTCGATTCCCGCCGGCGGAACCACGTCGTCGATGTGGTGGAACGTGTAGCGGTTGCCGACCCAGTAAAGGGCGAGGAACGCGACGGTGAGCAGGCAGACGACGACGAACACTTTGCGCCGCAGCGCCTCGCGCAGCCCGTAGGACGCGATCGCCAGGACGGCTGTCACTCGGTCTCGCCCCCTACGGCGTCCACGTAGACCTCCTCGAGGGTCGAGGTCAGGACGCGAGCGCCGAACACATCCTGCCCACCGCGAACGAGTTCGGCGATCAGGCGTGGAATGTCGTCTCTGCCGGCGTCTGGATAGGTGCGCGTACCTCCGTTGATCTCGATCTCGACCCCGCGCGGCCGTGCGAGCTCGGCGGGCGTGCCCGCGGCGACGACCTTCCCTTGAAGCAGGATCGTGACGCGATCGCAGACGAGCTCGACCTCGCTGAGCAGATGCGAGTTGAGCAGCACGGAAACGCCGCGGCGGCGCAGCTCCTCGAGCAGCCTGCGCACGGTGCGCCGGCCGACCGGGTCGAGCGCGCTCGTGGGCTCGTCGAGGAGGAGCAGCCGCGGCGATGCGACAAGGGCCTGCGCGATGCCGAGGCGCTGCTGCATTCCCTTGGACATCGCCTCCACGCGACGGTGGCGCGCATCGCCGAGACCGACGAGATCGAGCAGCTCGGCGCGCTCACGCTCGCCGGCGCCCGACCCCGCGAGACGCTGGTGCAATTCGAGCAACTCGTCCGCGCTCGTCCAGCCCGGGAAGCGGAAGAACTCAGCGAGGTAGCCCATCGACGCGCGCGCCTCCCGCGAGCCGGCGCGCGCTCCGCACACATCGGCGCGACCTGCACTCGGCCGCACCAGTCCGCAAGCGATCTTCACGAGGGTGGATTTGCCGGCACCGTTCGGTCCCAGCAAGCCGACGAGCTCGCCCTCCTTGACCTCGAGATCCACGCCGCCGAGCGCCTCGACCGAGCCGTAACGCTTGGCGAGACCGCTGACGGCAAGCGCTGCGGGCACGGCCCCGAGCGTACACTCAGTCCCGTGCCGCGAGGTTACGAGGAAGGACCCGTCTCCGAGGAAGCCGAAGCCCGTCGCGACGCGCTCGAGCGCGGCGAGCCGATCAACGCCGTGCGACATCCTCCGGACCGCAAGGCCGTGTACGGCTCGACGGAATCGGACCCGGAGAAGCACTTCCTTGGCTGGGCCGACGAGCTCGATCCTGACGAGCTGTTCGAGTCAGGCCAGGCCTGGGGCATCTCGGTCGTGCGCCAGGCGGCACCCGCTGGATAGCCGGAGGAACCTTCCGGTTCCCCCAGCACCCCCTCCACTGGTCCGCTTCGCGGACAGGCCGCTTCGCGGCCGGGTCTGACCCAGACCTGTTTCGGTTCAGGCGAGTCCGGCCAGGAACTCGTCGATCGTCAGCGCGGTAAGCGTCCGGATCTTGGTGCTGCCGCGCGCGCCGAGGTTGACCGACACGCGGGCGATCGTCGCCGCGTCCGGCGCCTCGACGACGTTGACGAAGTCGTACTCCCCGAGCGTCGCCCACTGGTAAACGACTTTTGCGCCGAGCTCCTCGATGTCCTTGTTGACCTCGCGGAGCCGGTCAGGGTTCGCCTTCAGGGTCTGGACCCCCTGCGACGTCAGGCTCGACAGGAGAATGTAGGTCGGCATCTCAATTCCTCCTCGTTCGGGGGCTCGACTCTACTCGCGCCGCCTGGTCGACGTACAGGACCGCCGCGCCGAGCATGAACACGGGCGCCAGCACGAGCAGAGCGAGGAGGCCGGCCACCCGCAGCGCCTGGTCACTGGCCTCGCGCAGCGCGAAGAAGAGCACGAGCCCCGTGAGGAAGATCGTGATCACGAGCGTCGCCAACGAACCGAGCGCGTGCACGTAGTCGGCGCGGGCGAGCTCGGTCCCCCGCTTGAGCGCGTCCACGAGACCGCGGCGTTCGACGAGCGCCGCCGGCACACCGAGCCCGACGAACGCAAGCCAGCCGAGCACGAGCAGGTAGATGCCCGGAAAGATCCACAAGCGAGAAACACAGAGCGGTAGAAACGCGATGAAGCCGACGCCGAGCGCAACGGCGACGTAACGGCCGTGGCCGATCGGGCGAAGGAGCGCCACCGCTCCTGCGTACGAAGCAGTAAGCAGGACCGGGCCCACGACCAGCACGACGACAACCCGTGCGGGACCGTCGAGCTCTGCGGCGGCGGTCCCTAGCAGCGCGGGTCCGACTCCGAGCGCGAGCGACGGCCAGAAGCTCGCACCGTAGAGGCGGAGTGCTTCCGCGACGAGCTGCCCGACGGTGCGTGACTCGGGCGGAAGTGGCGGCGGCAGGTTGCTCGGCGGCACTCGGCGAATCTAGCGAGGGAAGACGGGGCGCCCGGCCACCCAGTCGATTTCGAGCTGAACGCGGGAATTGCGCAGCGCCTCGAGATTCTCGATCACCCTGCGGGTGCTCGTGTCGATGACGTCACCCGCATCGCCGACATACACATAGCGTCCATCCGAGCTGTGCTGGAGCGAGCCTATGCGTGCGCAGTCTTGCGCGCATCCCGCCTCGTCGCCGGAAAGCGGTTTCGAGAGCCTGATGTCCTCCACCCGCCGCGGCGCAGCCCGCGGGAGCCCGCTGACGTCGAAGACGTGCACCGTGCTGTTCGGCGCGTCGAGCACCCAGAGCTCCGGCCGGTCGGGCGCCAGCGAAAGGCCATGGCTCGGAGGATTCGGGCCGAAGCGCCGGTTCCACGTGAAGCCCTTGAACCGAACGTCGTAGAGCTCCGCGGCGCTGGGCACACCCAGCACTCGAAAGCCGAGCCACCCGCGCTGCGTGACGTACATGACTCCGTGCTCCTGGTCGAGCAGCGTCAACGTGCTGGACGGGAACGGAGCGAGCCCACCGCGGCGCAGTTTTCCCGTGCGCACGTCGAGGGTGAACACCCCCGACTTCGTCCGAAGGGCGACATCTCGCTGGAGTTGCGCCGCGAACGAGATTCCCCGTGCCTCCGGGAGGCTCAGCTCGCCCACGAGCTTCTGTCGCCCGTCGATCGCGAAGAAGCAGGCCGCCCGGTCCGGAAAGACGACCTCGTAGCGGTGTGTCCCCGTGTCCTGCGGCGCACGCCACGTCGGCGTCCCGGACACGAAGCACGGCGGCACCTTTTCGCTGCTGAAGTAGATCGTGAGCGCGACGAGCACCGCGAGGCCGAGGAGCGCGAGCGCTCCGGCGCGCACCCACACACGCCTCATCGCGGCAGCTCTGCCAGCAGCAGGGGCAGAGCCGACGCGAGCGCGGAGAGCGCATCGTCGAAACGCCACCGCCCGCGGTCCGGCTCGTCGATCTCGTTCGAGACAGCGCGCACCTCCACCGCCGGCACTCCGGCGAGCTCGGCGGCGCGGAGGACCGCAAAACCCTCCATCGCCTCGACGTCGCAGCCGCTCGTCCCTCCCACTCGCCCGCTGGTCCCGATCGGCAACACTCGAGCTTCGGGAAGAGCCCGTCGCGCAGCCTCGAGCAGCCGGGGATCCGGAAGCGCGCGCGCCGCCACGAGCGGGCCGTCACCGGCGTCCTCGTACACGGCCTCAGAGCCGATGACGAGCTCGCCGGCAGGGATCCCGCGTGCGCCCGCGATGCCTATGTGAAGGACAGCCTCGGGCCGCCGCACCGTCAACGCGTGCGCAGTCGCTGCCGCGGCATCGACGGGCCCCATCCCGCACGCCAGGGTTGCCGCGCCCTCGGCGCCAGCGAGCTCGCGCTCGGTAGCCGCGACGATCAAGATCATCCGCGGGAACCTAACGACGCGATCACTCCCATCGGGTGAAGCTGGAGGCATACCCCAGCTGGGGGATTTCTGCAACGCCCGGCAAGATCCGCCATCCTGGGGCGTCTCAGCACTTGACAAGCCAAATCAGGAATCGCCTCGAGGCCCGCCGCAGGCCGACGGGCGAGTCGTTCTTCAAAGAGCCGCGGTCACGCGGCTCTTTGCGTAGGGAGGTATGAGATGTACGGCATGCAGATCCAAACAGGGGAGCTACGGGAGACTGATCTGCCGACCAGCTATGGAGACTGGTCCGACTATGCGCGCTTCGCGCTCACATTCGCTCCGAACGATCGCGACGAGTGCCGGGAGCTCGCAAGTGACGCCTTCGCCCGCTGGCGGAGGACGGGTGACGTATCGCGCAGGCTCGACGAGCTGCGAGCCTGCCTCTGGTTCGAGCAGCGCAGATGGCGCTTCCTCGGACGCGAACCGGATTCGGAGGGAATGCGTTATGTCGGCGCCCTCATCCGCGCCATGCGCGCGCACGTCTAATAGAGGAGTCAGCTATCGAGGGCGACGACCGCCCTCGTGACGGTGTCGTCGACCGACGACACCGGTGACTCCTGCCTGACCCATGGGGCGCCCCCGAAGTAGCGCACGAAGATCTTCTCGGCGGTGCGCGTCGCGAGGGCCTGCGTTGTCAGGGTTGGATTGGGGCCGCCCAACGCGTTCGGAAGCGCGGAGTTATCTGCGACGAAGAGCCTCTTGACCCACCGCGCCTCCGCATCGGCGTCCAGCACCGAATCCTTGTCGCTCGTTCCCATCCGCATCGTGCTGTGGAGATGCAGCAGGAGCCCGGGGAAGTTGGCCCGCACAACCTCGCGTGCCCCGGCTGCGCGCAGGAGCGCTGCTGCCCGGCCGGCGAGGAACTCGCGGTTGCGCAGCGTCCGCTCGCTGCGCCCCCGGAGCTCCAGCCTCGCGACCGGCCCGTGCACGTCCGGGCTCATCGTCGTGGACAGTCGGACCCGGTTCTGCGGGAGCACGTCGTCGTCGGTGATCACGGCAATGCCGATCAGCTTGTCGACGTCGGCGAGGAACCGCTTCAGGCGCTCGCCGACGATCCGGCCGACCGCGTTCGCTCCCTGCGCGCCCGCCGCCGACCCGTTGTCGTAGAAGCCGGCGATCCCGGAGTCGCTCGTCGTAAGGGCCTGAGCCTGCAGCCCGGGAGAGACACCTGCCTGCTCGAGACAGCCGAAGCCCGGAAAGTCGAGGCGGGCAGCCGACGTCGGCCCTTTGCTCGAACCGGTGTAGGTCGTGAGCCGCCCGACGACGTAGTCGAGGTAATGATCCGTCAGCCCGCGTCCGACCTGGTCGTTCGGATTCGGCAGGCAGCTGTTGAGCCAGAGCCTGGGCGTCTCCAGTGGGCCGGCGGCGAGCACGACGACGCGAGCGTCCTCCGTCGTGGTTTGCCCCGTGCGGACGTTCCGCCACGTGACACCGCGCGCGGTCGCCGTCTCCCCCTGCTGCTCGCTGTGCACGCGGACGGCGAATGCATCTGAGACCAGCGTCACTGCTTTCCCACGGGCCCAGCGATCAGCGGTGAGCGCCATCGGCACGTAGCTCGTGTGCGTGGAGCGCTTCGCGCGCAGATTGCGAGGAGAGCCGAGCGGCTCGATGCACCCCTGCGGGCAATAGCCACAGAAGGTGCAGCCTTTCGCCTGCGGGTATGTGAGCTTCTTGCGGTTTTTCGTCCGGCCTGCAGTCCCCTGCGGCTGGAGGATCGCATTCTCCTGCGGCCGGAACGACGCGCGTGTGACGTCCTTCGACGTTTGCAACGGCAGTCCGAGCTCTGCCGCCGCACGGAGGAACCGCTGCTCCTTCGTTCCCATCGCAGCGGTCTGCACCGGGAGCGTGTGCTCGACCCACTCGTAGTACGGGATCAGCTCCTGGTATCCGAAGGGAGCGAGATGCGCGCGGTCGTACAAGCCGGCGTCCAGTGCGTAGTCGGAGAACGCACCGGGCATCGCGCGCGGCGAATTCGCGAAGTAGTGAAGAGTGGAACCCCCGACACCGGCGGTCTGCCACAGGAAGCAGTTCTGCGGGAGGTCGCGTCCCCAGGGCGCCTTCGTGCGGTCGCCCGGGCCGAAACGGAAGATCCCCGTCGCCGGATTGTTCGCTTCGTTCTCGAGATGGCTCCACTCGCCTTCGCTTCGGGCGAACTCCGGACCGGCTTCGAGCAGCAGGACGTCGAGCCCACGGGCCGCGAGCTCCTTCGCAACGACCGGGCCGCCGCCGCCCGCACCCACGACGATCACGTCACGCATGGGGATCGGCCGATGTGCGGCCCTCCCAGTAACCCTTGAACTCGTTCCGCCCTTCCGCGACGCCCGCGTAGTGCGCGAGCTTCCATCCGACCGGACGACGCCGGAGGCGCCGGCGCTTACGGTCGAATGCTCCGGCGTCCGAATACGCGAGAAACGCGACGAGATCGGTCAGGTTCCCTGCGAGGAAACGGATCGAGCCTGCGTCCTCCCCGCCGAAGCCTTCGAGTGTCTCGAAGACCTTCGCCTTCTGCGCGACCGTCAGGTTCGCGAACGCGGACGCGAACTTCCCGCGGCGGGCAGTCGGCACGACGTTCGCTGCGACCTCGTTGAGAATCGTCGCGGCCGCAGAGGACAGGGGCGGGCGCGACGGCAGGAAGCGGTCGAGCGTGAGGATCAGCGCTGCGGTCGTTCCGGCCTCGATCCCGCCGGGTGTCTTGGACCTCGTCCCCTGTGCGCGCGAGTAGCGATCGCGGCCTGGGACGATGAACGCGACGAGGCCGTTCATCGTCTGCTGGACGACGTTCGGTCCGGCCGCGTACGCGTTCTCGAGCCAGCCGTGGATCCGCAGAGCGGATGGAAGCTCCTCGAGCAACATCGAGCCGGCGAGCAACGCCGCGCCGCGCCGCAGGAGCTCGCGTCGAGAGACCGCTGTCACGCTGCTCAGCCCCGCGCGATGACCTCGCGCGACGGATCCTGGGCAGGGTCGTCCTCCGGGAGCACGTCGTGCGCCCATTCGCTCTGCTTCCACTGCGGCACCGGGGTTTCGCACTCGGCCTTCGGCACGAAGCGCGAGCGCGAGACGAGCGCGTACTCGTGGATGTAGCGCGGGCAGTTCGGAAAGACCTCGGTGGCGCGGACCCGAACGACGAGCTGGGCCTCCGGGTATTCGGCCAGGAGCGGATCGGCATCCTCGACGGAGGCGACACCATTGAGTCGCATGCGCTTCCGCCCCTCGAAGTCGATGAAGAGCAGACCAACCTCGGGGTGGACGAGCATGTTTCCAGCCGTCAGGTACATCCCGTTCCCGTCGTAGACCGGGAAGGCGATCGTGTGCTCGTCGAGGACGCGGACGAAACCGGGCTCACCTCCCTTGTACGAGCACTGCGGCTGCCCCTCGTCGTCCGTTGTGGCGATGAAGAACATGTCGCGAGCCTCGATGAAGCTGCGGTCGTCGGCGTCGATGCGGTCGCGGACGATGCGGCTCTCGATTCGATCGGCGAGACGGCGCGTGTCGAACCGGTCTTGCAGCTTGCGGCTGCCTTCGTGGTAGAGGGGCACGCCCAGATCTTTTCAGGGAACCTTCAAGACAAGCAAACAATCTTGCCTCAGGATCCGCTTCGAGCCTCGGCGCTTAGGCCGCGGCCGAGAGGTGACTTCGAGAAGGGCCGCCGCGGGGGCCGCGGCCCTTTCTCGTCCTTCCGCTCCGCAGAGCGTCCTTCTTGTTTGTAAGTATTCGGGATGTAACTTTGGAAGAGCGTTTCGGCGCCGGCCCAGTCCGGTTCCTAGCGGCCATGAACGCGATCAAAGTGAGCACCCAGCACAAGGCCCACCGGGCCGTGGTCACTCTCGTCGGTGAGCACGAGGGGTACGCCGCGCAAAAGTTCGAGCGCGAGCTCGCGGACCTCCTCGACGAGGGGCTGCACGTCGAGGTCGACCTGCGGAACGCTCTGTTCATCGATTCACAGGTAGCTGCCGTCCTGGTCGCCGCCCGCAAGCGAGCGGATGCCGAGCACGTGCAGCTCGATGTGACCGTCGGCGACGAGACGGGCTGGTCAGTCCTGCGGCTGCTGGACGTGACGGGTCTCGCCTCCTTTCTCGGCGTCGTACGGCGGTAGTCGATACGTACGATCAGGGCATGGGCTACCACGTCGCCGATCCATCGAGTCTCGAGTGGGTAGACCGGCCGCTGGAGGGACAGGCGAATCGTCAGGCAGGGCTTGTCACCGAGGCCGCCGCCCTCAAGCAGTCGCGGGCGCGCCTGTGGCGGTATCCGCCGCGCACGAAGGGCCGGCGGCATGCCGACCATGCGCAGGAGGAGGTCTTCGTCGTCCTCTCCGGCACGCTGACGATGCTGCTCGGCGATCCGCCGGAGCGCATCGACGTCGGGCCGCACGGCGTCGTCGCCGTTGAGCCAATGACCCCGCTTCAGGTCCGGAACGACGGCGAGGAGGAGCTCCTGCTGTTCATCTACGGTGCGCCGCCGGTAGACGAGGGCGCCGACTTCTTCGAGGACGCAGAACTCCCCGACGCCAGTTAGTCACCAGATCGCCATGCGTCTGCGCCCCACGCCGCCGGCGCAGATTCCGAGAATCGCGCTGACCTCAAACAGCGAGCGAAGGGGGAGATTTTGAGTCAGCGCAAGAAGATCCGTCGGGAATCATCCCGGCGCCGTTCCTCGGCGAGGGGTGGTACCTCGCAGACGTTCAAGCTCACTATCCGATCGCGGGCGAGCTCGTCGAGGGCGGCCAGCTGCTGGCGCTGCACGTCCCGCCGGGAAAGGGCTAGCCGTGGACAGGCGCCGGCGGCCGCAGAGCCGCCGGCGCCTAGCTCTTCTCCCAGACTGCGACGAGCTGCGTGCTCACGCTCGTGAACGGCTCGCGCTTCCAGCCGCTCCAGCGCTCGCGCAATGTCATCCCCGCCAGGCGCGCCATCAGGTCGAGCTCTGACGGCCAGACGTAGCGGAACGGGCCCGACGACTTCTTGAATGTCCCGTCCGGCGCACGCGTGTAGTGGTGCGAGATCAACCTCTGGTTCGCAACGTCGTACTCGTCGAATCCCAGGTGCGTCTCGTTGAGGCTGAATGGACGGATCGTCTCGCCGAAGGAAAGGCGCTGCAGATCGGGTAGACCCACCTCGATTACGAAGCAGCCGCCGGGCTCGAGATGGTTGGCGACGTTCTGGAAGCATGCGACCTGCGCGTCCTGACTCGTCAGATTTTGGATCGTGTTGTAGACGAGGTACGCGACGGTGAACTTGCCATCGACTCGCGTCGTCGCAAAATCGCCGATCGTGACACCGATTTGCTCGGCACCCGGCTTCGCGCGTAGTCGCGCAACCATGGCCTCGGAGAGATCGATCCCGTGCACCGGTACCCCTCGCGAGGCTAGCGGGAGAGCGATGCGACCGGTGCCAATTCCGAGCTCGAGGGCTCGTCCCTCCCCCGCGAGCTCGACGAGGAAGTCGACGACCGGATCGATCGCCTCGGGCGCAAACCTCCCATCGTGTTCGGCCGCCTCGTCGTACTCGGCAGCGACCTCCTCGCCGAAGTAGTTCTCCGGCACGAGCTACACGGCCGCGGGCTCGCGCGCCCCCGCGCGCTCGAACACGAGCGCACCGTCGTGCGCATCCACGCGCACCGTGTCGCCGTCGCCGAACTCGCCGTCGAGCAGGCGCAGTGCAAGTGGGTTCTCGACCATGCGCTGGAGCGCGCGCTTCAGCGGCCGCGCGCCATAGGTCGGATCCCAGCCGGCGTCGGCGAGCACTGCTTTGGCGTCGTCCGTGAGCTCGAGCTCGATCCCGCGCTCGGCGAGCCGCGCACGCAGAAGCTCGAGCTGTAGCTCGACGATCTCGGCAAGCTGATCCTTCGTCAAGGCCCTGAACTCCACGATCTCGTCGATCCGGTTCAGGAACTCCGGCCGGAAGACGGTGCGCATCTCGTCTTGCGAGCGCAGGTTCGAGGTCATGATCAGGACGGTGTTGCGAAAGTCGACGGTGCGGCCCTGGCCGTCGGTCAGGCGTCCGTCGTCGAGGATCTGCAGCAGGACGTCGAAGACTTCGTTGTGCGCCTTCTCGATCTCGTCGAGGAGGACGACCGAGTACGGGCGCCGCCGCACGGCTTCGGTCAACTGGCCACCTTCCTCGTAGCCGACGTACCCCGGCGGAGCGCCGATCATGCGCGCGACGGTGTGCCGCTCCTGATACTCGGACATGTCGAGACGGATGAGCGCGCGCTCGTCGTCGAACATGAACTCTGCGAGCGCACGGGCCAGCTCGGTTTTGCCGACGCCCGTCGGGCCGAGGAAGACGAACGAGCCAATCGGGCGGTTTGGATCCTGGAGTCCCGTGCGCGCGCGGCGCAGCGCGTTCGCAACCGCCTCGACCGCCTCGTCCTGGCCGACGACGCGCTGGTGCAGGCGCTCCTCCATGTGGATCAGCTTCTCGGTCTCGCCCTCGAGGAGGCGGTCGACCGGGATGCCGGTCCAGCGGGCGACCACTGCGGCGACGTCGTCCTCGTCGACCTCCTCCTTGACCATCGCGTTTGCCGGCTGAGCGCCGTCCCGCTCAGCGAGCTCGCGCTCCAGCTGAGGGAGCTCGCCGTGGCGGATCTCGGCGGCGCGGTTGAAGTCGCCGGCACGTTCCGCGCGTTCGAACTCGTTGCGGAGCTCGTCGATTCGCTGCGTGATCTCCTTCACGCGGTCGAGCGTCTCCTTCTCCTTCGACCAGCGCGCCTGCAGCTCGTCGCGGAGCTCCTTTGCTTCGGCGAGCTCCCGCTCGACGGGCTCGCGCACCTCCTTCGACTCCTTCGCCAGCGCGGCAAGCTCGATCTCGAGCTGCCGGACGCGGCGGTCCGCTTCGTCCAGCTCCACCGGGCTCGAGTCGATCTCCATCCGCAGGCGCGAGGCGGCCTCGTCCACGAGATCGATCGCCTTGTCGGGGAGGAAGCGGTCGGCGATGTAGCGCTCGGAGAGCACGGCGGCCGCCACGAGGGCCGCATCCCGGATGCGCACGCCGTGGTGGGCTTCGTAGCGCTCCTTCAGGCCGCGCAGGATCGCGATCGTGTCTGCGACGGACGGCTCGCCGACGAAGATCGGCTGGAACCGCCGCTCGAGCGCGGCGTCCTTTTCGATGTGCTTGCGGTATTCGTCGAGCGTCGTCGCGCCGATGCAGCGGAGCTCGCCCCGCGCGAGCATCGGCTTGAGCAGATTGCCTGCGCTGATTGCGCCCTCCGCCGCGCCCGCGCCGACGATCGTGTGCAGCTCGTCGATGAAGAGGATGACCTGGCCCTCTGCGGACTTGATCTCGCTCAGCACGGCCTTGAGCCGCTCCTCGAACTCGCCGCGGTACTTCGAGCCCGCGATCAGAGCGCCGATGTCGAGGGCCCAGACACGCTTGCCCTTCAGGCCCTCGGGGACGTCGCCGGCCACGATCCGCTGCGCGAGCCCTTCCGCGATCGCCGTCTTGCCGACGCCTGGATCGCCGATCAGCACGGGGTTGTTCTTCGTGCGCCGCGAGAGCACCTGGATCACGCGCCGGATCTCCTCGTCGCGGCCGATGACGGGGTCGAGCTTCCCCTCCTCGGCTGCCGCGGTGAGATCCCGGCCGAATTTCTCTAACGCCTGATAGGTCTCTTCCGGATCCTGTGAGGTGACGCGCTGGCCGCCGCGGACCGCCTTGATCTTGGCCTCGAGCTGGTCGCGCGGGACGACGTCGAGAGCAAGGAGCAGGTGCTCCGTGGAGACGTAGTCGTCCTCCAGCTTCTTCGCCTCGTCGGCTGCTTTGTCCAGCACGCGCGAAAAGGCGGCGGAGACGTTCGGCTGCTGCTGCATCCCCTGGACCGCGGGCTTGCCCCGCAGCGCCGCCTCGGCCTCAGCGCGCAGACCCGCTGCGTCGGGGACGAGCTGCTGCGGCAGCTCCTGGTCGAGCAGCGCGAGCACGAGGTGTTCGGGGTAGAGCTCGGGGTTGCCCATCCGACGCGCAAGCTCCTGGGCGGCGGCGACGGCCTCCTGGCTCTTGAGTGTCAGCTTGTTGAAGTCCATCAGCGCCTCTTCGGAATCAGGTCAATTGGCGGTTTCCACGGGACGAGCTCGCGGCGGTACTGCCGATGCACCTGGTTGATGGCGTCGCGCATCTCGCGCTCGAGCCGATCCAGGCGGCGGTGCATGCGCCGCAGCTCGTCCTCGAGGCGCAGCACCTGCTCGACTCCCGCGAGATTGAGACCGAGCTCGCTCGTCAGCTGCTGAATCAGCCGGAGCCGCTCGACGTCGGCCTCGGAGTAAAGACGTGTGTTCCCCGCGGTGCGCTTCGGCCGGATGAGTCCCTTGCTCTCGTAGATGCGCAAGGTCTGCGGGTGCATGCCGACGAGGTCGGCTGCGACGGAGATCATGTAGCGCGGACGATCGTCCATTACTGCCCCTTCCAGTGATGCTGTCGAGTCTCTGGGTCGGGAGCACCAAGCCAGAGGCCGCACTCGTCCGCAGCCAAGGCTAGAAGCCTTGGTAAGGACGAGGGTGGACTCTGGCGCCGCGTGATCGCGGGCCAGAGGCCGACAAGTATTGCTGGGAGGGGCACTAGTCGCCTTCCTCCTTGATGCGACGGAGCTGCTCGAGCTTTCGCTTGGTCAGAATCAGACTGACGATGAGGCCGACGGAGCCGACCGAAACGAGGATCAGCACGGCTGTCTTCACGAGAAGAGCACCTCCCGCGGGTTCTCGCCCGAGATCTTCTGCAACTCCTCGAGCGCCTCACGTTCCTTTTTCGTGAGCTTCTTCGGCACCGACACGCGCAGGCGGGCGATCAGATCGCCCTTGCCACTGCCCTTCAGCTTCGGCGCGCCCTGACCGCGGATCCGCAGCTGACGGCCGTCCTGCGTCCCGGCAGGAACCTTTAGGGACACTCGTCCGCCATACGGGGTCGGCACCTCGACGGTTGCGCCGAGCGCGGCCTCCGAATACGTGACGGGAACTTCGATGACGAGGTCCGAGCCGCGCCGCTCGAACAGCCTCGAGGGCTGCACGCGCGTCACGACGAAGAGGTCGCCTGCGGGGCCGCCGGCGGAGCCGATCTCGCCCTTGCCCTTCAGGCGGATGCGTGTGCCGTCCTTGACACCGGCCGGAATCTTGACCGCGTAGCGCCGCGTCCGCCGCTCGCGCCCCGTGCCGTTGCACTTCCTGCACGGCTTCTCGACGATGGTGCCGTTGCCGCGACAGCGCGGGCACGGCTGGGAAAGCGCGAAGAGCCCCTGGCTCTCCGAGACGACGCCGCGGCCGTTGCACTCGGGACAGATGACGGGCGAGGTCCCAGGCTCAGCACCCGTGCCACCGCATTCGCGACAGGCTGTGGTGACCTCGACGGGAATCTTTGTCTCGAGCCCGCGTAGCGAGTCCTCGAAGGAGAGATTGACCACCACCTCGACGTCGGAGCCGCGCTCCGGCTGAGGTCGTCGTGTGCGGGTGCCACCGCGGCTGAAGATTCCGCCGAACAGGTCACCCAGATCCCCGAGGTCGTTGACGTTGAAGTTCCCGCCGCCGCTGCCGAAGTTGAAGTCGCCCGGGTCGAAGCCACGGCGCCCATTGGCATCGCCGAACCTGTCGTACTGCTTGCGCTTCTCGGGATCGGCAAGGACGTCGTAGGCGTTCTGCACCTCCTTGAACTTCTCTTCCGAGGAAGCGTCGCCGGGATTCTTGTCCGGGTGGTACTTGGCCGCGAGCTTGCGGTAGGCCTTCTTGATCTCCTCGGCCGATGCGCCCTTCTTCACGCCGAGCGTGTCGTACAACGTCGCCATTACCGGTCCTCGGTAGCCGGGGGAACCTCCCGGTTCCCCCGAGACCCCCTCCCCTGGTCCGCTTCGCGGACGGGCGGCTGCGCCGCCGGCGCCGCCGCAACCACGACCCGGGCCGGGCGCAGCACCTTGTCGCCGAGCTTGTAGCCCTTCTGGACGACCTCGATCACGGACCCCTCTGCTGCATCGGAAGGCTGCGACAGCAACGCCTCATGGACATGGGGATCGAACTTGCCCTCGGTCGCGATCTCGGCAAGGCCCTCCTTCGTCAGCAACTCGGAAAAAGCACGGTGGACGAGTCGAACGCCATCCTCGAGCTTCGCCGCTTCATGATCAGCCGCCGCCTCGAGCGCGCGCCCGAGGTCGTCGAGGATCGGAATCAGCTCTTTCACGAGCCGCTCGTTCGCGTGCTTGCTGAGCGCCGCCTGCTCGCGTGCATTGCGCTTGCGGTAGTTGTCGAATTCCGCAGCGAGCCGCTGCAGCCGGTCGAAGAGCTGGTCCCGTTCAGCCTGGAGGGCCTCGACGTCGAGGCCCTCTTCAGCTTCCTGCGACTCTTCTGTGACCTGAGGGTCCTCGGTCATTACGCCTTCGGAGCCTCCTGCTCCTCGTCGATGACCTCGTAGTCACCCTCTTCGACGACCTCTTCGTCAGAGGTGGGTGCACCGTTGCCCCCGGCGGCAGCCGAGGCGGTCTGGCTCTGCTGCTGCGCGGACGCGTACACCGCCTCCGCCAGCTTGTGCGACGCCTCCTGCAGCGCCTCTGTCTTCGCGCGGATCTCTCCGACGTCCTCGCCCTCGAGCGCCTGCTTCAGCTCCATGATCCGGCCCTCGATCGTCGAGGCGTCGGACTCGTCGAGCGCGGACCGGTGCTCCTTGAGGGATCGCTCGGTCTGGTACGCGAGCTGCTCAGCGAGGTTCTTCGCGTCCACGATCTCGTGCAGGCGGCGCGCCTCGTCGGCGTGCGCTTCTGCCTCGCGGATCATCTGCTGAACCTCGTCCTCCTTCAGGCCTGAGCCGCCCTCGATGCGGATCTGCTGCTGGTTACCGGTGCCGAGGTCCTTCGCCTGCACGTGGATGATCCCGTTCGCGTCGATGTCGAAGGAGACCTCGATCTGCGGCATACCGCGCGGCGCGGGCGGGATCCCGACGAGCTGGAACTTGCCGAGCGTCTTGTTGAACATGATCATCTCCGACTCGCCCTGGGCGACGTGGATCTCCACAGACGGCTGATTGTCCTCGGCGGTCGTGAACGTCTCGGACTTCTTGGTCGGGATGGTCGTGTTGCGCTCGATCAGTTTCGTGAACACGCCCCCCTTGGTCTCGATGCCGAGCGACAGAGGCGTGACGTCGAGCAGGAGGATGTCCTTCACCTCGCCCTTGAGCACGCCAGCCTGGATCGCGGCGCCGACGGCGACGACCTCGTCCGGGTTGACGCCCTTGTGCGGATCCTTGCCGATCAGCTGCTTGACCTCGTCCACGACTGCGGGCATGCGAGTCATGCCGCCGACGAGCACGACGTGGTCGATCTTCGACTTGTCGATGCCGGCGTCCTTGAGGCACTGCTCGGTCGGACCGACCGTGCGGGAGAGCAAGTCGGCGGTCAGCTCGTTCAGCTTCGCGCGCGTGAGCTGGAGGTCCAGGTGCTTCGGGCCCTCCTGCGTCGCGGTGATGAACGGGAGGTTGATCTGTGTCGTCATCGTGGATGACAGCTCGATCTTTGCCTTCTCCGCCGCCTCGTAGAGACGCTGGAGCGCCATCCGGTCGGCCGCCAGGTCGATGCCCTGGTCACGCTTGAACTCGGAGACCATCCAATCGACGATCGCCTTGTCGAAGTTGTCGCCGCCCAGGTGGTTGTCACCATTGGTGGCCTTGACCTCGAAAACGCCCTCGCCGAGCTCGAGGATCGACACGTCGAACGTGCCGCCGCCGAGGTCGAAGACGAGGATGGTCTGATCCGAGCCTTCCTTGTCGAGGCCGTACGCGAGCGCGGCCGCGGTCGGCTCGTTGATGATGCGCAGCACGTTGAGGCCGGCGATCTTGCCGGCGTCCTTCGTCGCCTCGCGCTGGGCGTTGTTGAAGTACGCGGGAACGGTGATGACCGCGTCGGTCACCGCTTCGCCGAGGTAGGCCTCTGCGTCGGCCTTCAGCTTTTGGAGGATCATCGCGCTGATCTCCGGCGGCGCGTACTCCTTGCCGGCCGCCTTCACGCGCGCATCGCCGTTCGGGCCTTTGACCACCTCGTACGGAACGATGGTCATCTCCTCCGAGACCTCGTCCCACTTCCGCCCCATAAACCGCTTGATCGAGAAGACCGTGTTCTCGGGGTTCGTCACCTGCTGGCGCCTGGCGGGCGCACCGACGAGCCGCTGACCGTCCTTCGTGAACGCGACGACGGACGGGGTGGTGCGACCGCCTTCAGCGTTCGGGATGACGGTCGGCTCGCCGCCCTCCAGCACTGCCATGCAGGAGTTGGTCGTGCCTAGATCGATGCCGATAGTCTTTGCCATCTGTGTGTTTGCCTCCGTGGGTCTACTAAGAAAATCTAAGCCGCATAGTATCAAGTCTCCCCGGAGGCGCAAGGCTCTCGTAGCCATCCTGATGGGGCTCTCGCTCGCCGCCGTGGCGCCGGCCCAGGGGGCGAAGCCGCCACCGCCGCGCCTCGTCCGGGTCTCCACGGACACGACCACGACTCCGGGAGCACAGCACGCCACCGAGGTCGAGCCCGACGCCGTTGCAGTCGGCTCGAAGCTCGTGGCGACGTACCAGGTCGGCCGCTACTTCGGCGGCGGCGCCGGAGCGATCGGATTCGCGACCTCGACGGACGCGGGCCGGACCTGGCGGTCGGGGCTGCTGCCGTCGCTCACCGCAGCCTCCTCACCGCCCGGCCTGGCGGGAGGAGCGAGCGATCCGGTCGTCGCCTACGACGCACTCCACCAACGCTGGCTCGTGGTCTCGCTCTCCAACTTCGCGGGTCAGACAGTCCTCTTCGTGAGCGGGTCGCCGGACGGGCTCGCGTGGGAGGCGCCTTCGATCGCGATCGCGTACCCGCGGAACCCGATTGCAGGGACCTCGCTCGACAAGGAATGGATCGCCTGCGACAACGGGCGCGCCAGCCCGTTCCGCGGCCACTGCTACCTCGCGTACACGGACATCGCCCACGACGTCGACCCGGAGCACCAGGGGAGCAACATTGCGATCCAGCGCTCGTCCGACGGCGGCCGCACCTGGTCTCAGCCGGTGCTGCTCTCCGTCAACGCCAACGTCGTGTCACCCGGAGTGCAGCCGGTCGTGCGGCCGAACGGGGAGCTCGTGGTCGTGTTCCTCGAAGACGGCGTGGTCGAGGCGGTGCGCTCGAGCGACGGGGCCGCCACCTTCACGGAGCGGGAGCGAGTCTCTGGCCTCGCATTCCACAACCGCCCGTTAGAGCCGGACAGGTTCCGTGCGTTCACTCTGCCCACCGCGACGGTGGACGCTGCAGGGACCGTCTACGCGGCGTGGTTCGACTGCCGCTTCCGAGCGGGGTGCGCAACCGACGACATCGTGATCTCCCACTCCTCGGCGCCCGGTCGCTGGACGGCCGCGCGCCGCGTCCCACTTGGCAGGCTTGGGTCGGCGACCGATTTCGTGGTTCCCGACCTCGCCGTCGACCCAAATTCGCGTGGAAGCCGTGCGCGGCTCGCATTGACCTACCACGCCGTCAGCTCAGCCGACTGCACGGAGGCGAGCTGCCTCCTCGACGTCTACCTCGTCACCTCCAAGACAGCCGGCACGCGCTGGACGAAGCCGCGCCGCCTCAATCCGACGCGCATGCGATTGACCTGGCTCGCGCAGACCGCGAGCGGCCGCATGGTCGGCGACTACGTCTCGACGAGCTTCGCCGGGAAGCGGGTCGTGAGCGTTCACACGCAGGCGCGCGCGCCACAGGGCGGGCGCTTCAACGAAACGACGTACGCGTTCTCCTTGTCGCTGCCGTGATCGGCCTACACTGACGGCGTGCCGGAACGGCAAAAGGTGGAGCATGACGAGCTTCAAGCGGCGATCGAAGCCCGGAAGGAGCTCGGGCCGCGTTACGACGACGAGGTCATCGACTCATTCGTCAGGCGAATCGAGAAGAAGGTCGATCCCCGACGGCAGCTGCCGGCGTCAAAGCAAGGCCGGGAAGGATCGTTCTTGCTGGCTCTCGTCTCGCTCGGCTTCGGGATCCCGCTGACTGCGATCGCGTCCAGCAACAGCGGCCTCGCGGCGGTGATCGTCGTCTGGCTCGGGATCGTCCTCGTGAACGCCGTTTACAACCGCGGCTAGCCCGGGCGTCGCACGAGCCTGGCAAGCACCGCCGCGGCCGCTGGCTCGGCCAGCACGATCCCGGCCATGATCGCCGCGCATCCTCCCCAGCCGAACGCACCCAGCCGGTCGCCGGCGAGCGTGTAGCCGAACAGCGCCGTGAAGACCGGCTCCATCGTGAACACGAGCGCAGTGCGCGTCGCGGACGTCCGCCGCTGGGCCCAGGTCTGGACGAGGTACGCCAGCGCACTGGCGAAGACGCCGGTGACGAGAAGCGCACCCCACACCGTCCAACCGTGAGGCGTGCCGAGATCTCCGAGGCTGACGGCAGCGACGCCCAGACCCACGCAGGCCGTGAGCATCTCGACGAGCGTGAATGCGAGCGCGTCGAAACGCGGTGCGTACCGCTCCATCAGCACGATCTGCAGCGAGTACACGGCCGCGCCGGCGAGCACGAGCAGGTCCCCCGTTGCGGAACCCGCGTGGATGCCGGACAGCATCGACAACCCCGCGGTCGAGAGCGCGACGCCACCCCACGCCGCAAGACCGATTCGCGACCGGTACAACAACAGCGCGATCACCGGCGTCAGCACGACGTACATGCCCGTGACGAAACCGGTGCTCGAGACGGTCGTCCGTTCGAGGCCGGCCGTCTGCAGCGCGTAGCCCGCGGCGAGAAGCAGCCCGAGGAGCGCGCCGGCTCCGACACCGCTGCGCCCCAGGCCGCGAATGCGCCCGACCGCCGGGACCGCGAGCGTCACGGTGGCGATCGCGAACCGCACGGCGAGGAACGCGAACAGCGGGTAAATCTCGACCGCGTCCTTGACCTGGACGAAGGTCACGCCCCAGACCGCGGTGACGGCGATCAACGCGGCCAGCGCAAGCATCGCGTGATTGTTCCTTAACGCAGCGAAACCTCCGCTAGGCTGGCGCGTGTGGAGCCGCTGCGCGATTCCTGGGACCGCGAGATCAAGTCCGTGCGCATCTCGGTCACGGACAAGTGCAACTTCCGCTGCACCTACTGCATGCCTGCGGAGGGCCTGGAATGGCTCGGGCGGGACCAGATTCTCAGCTTCGAGGAGATCGAGCGGCTCGTCGGCGTGCTCGCTCGGCTCGGCGTCGACGAGGTGCGCCTCACCGGCGGGGAGCCGCTCGTACGCCGCGACGTTCCCGTGCTCGTCGGGATGCTCTCGCGGATCGACGGCGTCCGCGATCTGTCGCTGACGACCAACGGCGTCCTCCTCGACCGCCTCGCCGCACCGCTGGTCGAGGCCGGGCTGCGCCGGATCAACGTCTCACTCGACACGCTCAACCATGTCCGCTTCGCCGAGATCACGCGGCGAGATGCGCTCGACTCGGTCTTGCGCGGCCTCGAGGAGGCGGAACGGCATCCCGAGCTGCGCCCGATCAAGGTCAACTGCGTCGCGGTGAAGGGCTTCACCGAGACGGAGGTGCCTGCGCTCGCGGAGCTCGCGCGCCGCAAGCCGTACATCGTCCGCTTCATCGAGTTCATGCCGCTTGACGCCGACGAGGCCTGGCGCGAGGACGACGTCCTCAGCGGGGCCGAGATCCGGGCGATCATCGAGGAGCGCTACGGGCCGCTCGTGGAAATTCCCGCGAAGGCGTCGTCGACAGCACGCCGCTTCCGCTTCGCGGACGGCGTGGGTGAGCTCGGCTTCGTCAATCCGGTCTCGGAGCCGTTCTGCTCGAGCTGTGACCGCATCCGGCTCACTGCGGACGGGCAGCTGCGAACCTGTCTCTTCTCGCGACGCGAATGGGACTTGAAAACGCCATTGCGCAGTGGCGCAACCGATACAGAGCTCGTCGAACTGCTCCGCCTCGCCGTCCGCCACAAGGAGCTGAAGCACAAGATCAACGACCCTGGCTTCGTGCGCGCATCGAGATCGATGTCACAAATAGGCGGATAACGCTGCATCGAGGGATGATCGACAGCGCTCCCCGCGTTTAGAATCCATAGGTCATGACCGCCGCCCTCGCCGCCGGACGACGCTTCTTGCCACGTGGTTACGCGGACCTCGGGCTCCAGTTCCTGATCTGGTTCGGGTTCCTGCTCGCATACCAGGTGGCGCGCGGTGTTGCCGACCGCGATCCGACGCGCGCATTCGCGAACGGCTGGAAGGTGATCGACCTCGAGCAACGCCTGACCGGGCTCGGCGAACTGACCTTCCAGGGCTGGACTCAGTCGTCAGAGTTCCTCGAGGCCCTTGTCTCCTGGACCTACTGGAACTCGGAGTTCACGGTCGTCGGGTTCGCGCTGCTGTGGGTGTACCTGCGCCGCAACGAAGCGTTCACGCGGTTCCGGAACACGATCCTGCTCGCAAACGCTCTGGGCCTGATCGGCTACGTGCTGCTGCCGGTTGCGCCGCCGCGGATGTTCCCGTCGATCGGATTCGGGGACACGCTCGCGCAGTTCGGCGGGCTCAATCACGGCAGCGGCCTGATCGAGCTCGCGTCGAATCCCTACGCGGCCATGCCGAGCCTCCACGCGGCGGATGCCCTGATCGCCGGCATCGTTCTCGCTTCAGTCGTCCGGCGGCCGGTGTTCAAGGTGCTCTGGCTCGCCTGGCCGGTCTGGGTCTGGTTCGCCGTGATGGCGACGGGCAACCACTTCTGGCTCGACGTCCTCGCAGGGGTCGTGCTCGCGGGCGCAACGATGGCGGTCGTCTACCGCGCGTCGATCATCGGGGCCGTACGCAGAGCGCACGTCCCCTCCAATCCGGCATCGCAAGCGAAGCCGTAGCCGGAGGTTCATCGCAAGCCTGCTATAGTCCGCGCCATAGCAGGAATGCGATGCGCGAGGACGAGGACATGAGGGAATCGGCCGTTCTGCACCGCGTGAAGCAGGGCTATACGACCGGGGCGCGTACGCTCGCCTCCCGCTCGATCACCGGGCTCACGCGGACGCGCATCACGCCCAACGCGCTCACAACGTCGGGCGTCTCGTTGTGCCTGGCGGCTGCGGTACTCGTCTACTTCGAGGACCGCAACGAACTACTCTTCTTCTGGCTGGGCGCGCTCGTCTTCGTCGTCGGCTCGGTTCTGGACATCCTCGACGGAGCGCTCGCCCGCGCCGGCGGCAAGACGACGCCGTTCGGCTCGTTCCTCGACTCGACCACGGATCGGGTCGGCGAAGGCGCAATGCTCGGCGCGATCGCACTGATCTTCTCGCGCCACGGCAATCAGGTCGCGCTAGGGGCGACGGTCGCAGCGATCGCCGGCTCTTTCCTCGTCAGTTACACGCGCGCGAAGGCGGAAGCACTCGGTCTGCGCGGCGATGTCGGCCTTGGCTCGCGCGCTGAGCGTGTCGTCGTCATCACCGCAGGGCTCGTGCTCGCGCCTTGGGGTGCCCTGCAGTGGGCGATCTACCTGCTCACGGCCACGGCCTGGTGGACGGTCTTGCAGCGGATCCTCTTCGTGCGCAAGCAGCTCCGCGAGCGTTCGTAGATCTCGCACGGCGGCCGACGCTACGCGGCAGCCCATAATGCGAACGTGCTGATCTTCATCGTCGGCCTCATCGTGTGGGGCTTTATCGTCGGTGCTCTCGCGCGGCTCGCGCTCCCGGGGCCCGATCCGATGCCGTGGTACGCGACCCTCGGCCTCGGGCTCGCCGGCTCGCTGGTCGGCGGCATCATCGCGCGGATCCTCCTCGGTACCGCCGGTGGACTGATCTTCGCGGTTCTCGGCGCGATCCTCCTGCTCTACCTGTACCGGCGTTACGCCCAGGGCCGGGGAGTCACAGGGCCGTCCGCGCGGCGGCTTCCGTAGTCGTTCGTATCGCAAACCTGCTATCTTCCGCCTCATAGCAGGAATGCGATAGGAGGTTTCCTCAAAATGGCTCAGGAGAACGGCAAGCAGAACGGCAAGGCTCGTGTCGACGAGCGCGTCCGGGTGGCACTCGTCGGCGTCGGCAACTGTGCGAACTCCCTGCTGCAGGGTGTGGAGTACTACAAGGACGCGCCGGACGACCAGTTCGTCCCGGGGCTCATGCACGTGAACCTCGGCGGGTACCACATCCGCGACATCGCGTTCACAGCCGCGTTCGACGTCACGAAGGACAAGGTCGGCAAGGACCTGTCCGACGCGATCTGGGCGCACCCGAACGACACGATCAAATTTGCCGAGGTGCCGAAGACCGGCATCAAGGTCGCCCGCGGGATGACGCACGACGGACTCGGCAAGTACATCTCGGAGGTCGTCACCAAAGCGCCGGGCGAGACCGCCGACGTCGTCGGGATCCTGCGCGACACGAAGACCGACGTCGTCGTCAACTACCTCCCCGTCGGCTCCGAGGCCGCGACCAAGTGGTACACCGAACAAGTGCTCGAGGCAGGCTGCGCGATGGTCAACTGCATGCCCGTCTTCATCGCGCGCGAGCCGTACTGGCAGCGCCGCTTCGAGGAGAAGGGCCTGCCGATCATCGGCGACGACATCAAGTCGCAGGTCGGCGCGACGATCACGCACCGTGTGCTGACGTCACTGTTCCGCGAGCGCGGCGTCCGACTCGACAAGACGATGCAGCTGAACGTCGGCGGCAACTCCGACTTCCTCAACATGCTCGAGCGCGAGCGCCTGGAGTCGAAGAAGATCTCGAAGACGAACGCCGTCACGTCGATGCTCGACTACGACCTCGGCGCGAAGAACGTCCACGTGGGCCCCTCGGACTACGTGCCGTGGCTGACCGACCGCAAGTGGGCGTACATCCGCATGGAGGGCTCGTCCTTCGGCGACGTGCCGCTCAACATCGAGCTCAAGCTCGAGGTCTGGGACTCGCCCAACTCGGCGGGGATCGTGATCGACGCCGTGCGGCTCGCCAAGCTGGCGCTGAACAACGGCGTTGCGGGTGGGCTCGAGGGCCCGAGCTCCTACCTGATGAAGTCGCCGCCGAAGCAGGTGGCGGATGACGATGCCTACGAGGCGACGGAGAGGTTCATCCGCGACCACGCCCGCCAGTCCACCAAGGAAGGCGCGGCCACGCGCTGAGGCCCGGCCCGTTCGTCGTGGCCGCGGCGTACGTCGCGGCCATGACCTTCTAAGGCTGTTCTCCTTCCGCGATCGCAATTCCGCTGGCGGTGCCGGCGGGCTAGCGCAGCAATTCGGCGGGTTCCCAGTTCGTAGGTCCAACCGTGGTGTGACACAATGCGCGCCGGAATCAACGGGGAGAGGGGAGTTCATCTGATGAAAGGAGCACTTGCGGTCCTGATCCTGATGCTCGCGCTTGCACTGGCGACGGGCACCGCGGGAGCAGGTGACAACGATTCCGGCTTCAAGACGAGCCAGGCGTCAATGCTGCGGACCGTTCCAGGCGCAGACCTGACGCCGATCATCACGGTGGGAGAGACGGTCCAGGGTTACAGGTTCGAGGCGATTCCGGACGGGATCTCGTTCGACCCGCGGGGCGAGGGAGTCGTCGATCTGTTCGTGAACCACGAGACGTCGACCGTGCCGTTCCCATTCACGGCCGGCGCCGGACCGGCTGTGAACCAGAACGACTTCGACAACGCGCAGCTCAGCCGTCTCCGGCTCAACCAGCACAGTGCCGGCGTGCTGAAGGGGGATCTTGCAATCACGAGCTCGCAGAACTACCAGCGGTTCTGTTCGAACTATCTCGCAACGGCGAAGGAGGGCTTCGACCGCCCCTTGCTGTTTACGAACGAGGAGGCCACCGACTTCGTCTCGCGGACGGGTCAGGCATGGCCTGCGCCCACGACCGAGCCGCCGTCGCAACAGGCCGGCGTCGTCGTGGCGTACGACCCGAAATCTGGTCAGAGCAAGGCGATCATGGGCATGGGTCGACTCAATCACGAGAACAGTGTCGGCGTACCCGGATACGGTCATCCCGTCGTCCTCACGACCGATGACACGTTCACGAGCAACCCGGCCCAGTCGCAGCTCTATTCGTACATCGCGGACAGTGCGGACGCGGTGTGGAACGACGAAGGCGATCTCTACGGCTTCGTCTCAGACGACCCTGCGATCAACGACTACTACGATTTCCCGAACACTCCCGCCGGCATGGCGATGTCGGTCAGCGGCGAGTTCAAGAAGATCGACAAGACCGTTGCTGTAGGACCGCAGTCGGGCCTCGAGGCCGCGTCTGACGCATTGAACGTGTTCCAGTTCGTCCGGCTCGAGGACGTCGCGTACGACAAACGGCCCGGGAAAGGAAACATCGTCTATATCGCGGATACCGGCCGCGGGGCGACGAGCGCGGGCGGCAATGCATTCACCTCGTCGAACGGGCGGATCTGGAAGCTGGAGCTCGATCCGGCGAACCCGAAGAAGGCGACTCTGTCGATACTCATCGAAGGGGACGACAATCCAGTCAAGACGCTCGACGAGATCCACCAGCCGGACAACCTGGAGACGACGCCGAACGCCGTCTATGTCACCGAGGATCCTGGCACGAACCAGCAGTTCCCTGTCGGGTCGGACAATCCAGCGTCGCCGAATTTCGATCCGAATGCGACGACTGCCCGCGTATGGCGGTACGACCTCAACACCGGCATAAAGGCTCCCGTTCTCTGGGTCAACCAGTCGGCGGACGAAGGCCCGACCGATGAAGCCGTCTCGCCCACCGGGAACCTCGGAGCGTGGGAGGCGAGCGGGATCATTGACGCCTCGTCCATCTTCGGGCCGGGAGCATTCTTGATCAACGTCCAGGCACACACTCTGTGGGTGGACGCGGAGGCGGCCGCGGATTGGACGAACAAGCGCGAAGGCGGCCAGTTGCTGCTCTTCCGCTTGCCGGGCGCGTAGTCCCGCCTCTTGGAGGGCTCGGCCGGAACTGGCCGAGCCCTCCGAACTAGACTCGGAAGAGATGGGCCTTCGGATCTGTCTCGTCACGCCCTTCGCCTGGTCGCAGCCCCACGACGTCAACGAGCACGTGGCGGGGATCGCAGACGGGCTCCGCGCCCTTGGGCACGCGGTCACGATCCTCGCGTCGTCGAATCGCACTCGAGATCTCGCCGCCGGCCGGCGCGCATTGCTGGACGGGCTCGACGCGGAGGTCGTCGCGCTCGGCCCGGCTGTGCCGATCTCTCGCCGAAGCCGGATCGGGGTGCCTGTCGGCGCGCGCGCGAACCTGTCGTTGGCGCTCGCCCTGGGCCGGTTCGACGTCGTGCACGGCTTCGAGCCGGGGCTGCCGTCGCTCTCCTATCTCGCGCTCCGCGACGCGCAGGCGCTGACGGTGGCCTCGTTCCTCTCGCCCGAGCGGCTCGGCTATCCCCCCGGAAGGGCACAACGCGACCGGCTCCGTGGACGGCTCGACGCCCTCGTGGCGACGAGCGAGGAGACTGCCGGTGCTGCGGCGATCCGCTTCCCCGGCCAGTACCGGGTGGTCTCCGAGGGCGTGGACCTCGAGCTCTTCCAGGCCCGGCGGAAACGAAAGCTGATCGTGCTCGAGTGGCGTCCCAACGAGCGCCCGCTCGTGCGGGCGGTCCTCCGCGCGCTGTCCGAGCTGCCGGATTGGGAGCTCATCTTGCTCCGGACCAAGCCGCTGACCGGCCGGCCAACGGTCCCTCGCCCTTTGCGTGGCCGCGTCTACGTGCGCACGGCGCGAGACGGCGGAGCGCGCTCGCCGCTGCTGGGCGAGGCAAGCATCTTCGTTCCGGCCCTCGCCGGCCTGCACCGGGTGCGCCTCGAAGCCGCGGCTGCCGCGTGTGCGATCGCCTCGCCGCCCGGAATCGGGGAGCAACCCGAGCTGGCGGGCGCCGAGGTGGCGCGTCTTGCCGAGGACGCGGATTTCCGTGCTCGGAAGGCCGACCGTGCTCACGCCGACGCTGAGGGCCAGAGCTTCGATGCCGTCGCTCGCGAGCTCGACGAGCTCTATCGCTCGCTCGCGAAGCGACGGCACGCGCCGCAGCAACCGGCGGATCCGCTGTCGGATCGCGAGTGGATCCTCTGCGACCTCCACATGCACACGAGCTGGTCGCACGATTGCGCCGTCGACCCGGCCGACCTGATCATGTACGCGGAGGGAAGCGGCCTCGGCGCAATCGCCGTCACCGACCATAACGCGTTCGGCGGCGCGCTCGAAACAACAGAGCTCGCCCGCGATCACGAGCTGATCGTCATTCCCGGCGAAGAGGTCAAGACCGACGGCCAGGGTGAGGTAATCGGGCTCTTCCTGCGGGAGGAGATCCCGAGGGGCATGTCCTTCGCGGAGACGGTCGCGGCGATCAAGGAGCAGGGCGGCCTCGTCTACCTTCCGCACCCGTTCGACCGCATGCACTCGATCCCGGACCCGGCGACACTCCACCGCCACCTCGCCGACATCGACGTGTTCGAGGTCTACAACGCCCGCCTGCTGTTCGAGGCCTATAACGAGGAGGCGCTGCGGTTTGCGCGCAAGTACAACCTGACGATGGGCGCAGGCTCGGACGCGCACGTCCTGCAGGGGCTGGGCACAGGCGCCGTCCGGATGCGGGCCTTCGACGGCGCCGAGGAATTCCTCCTCAGCCTGCGTTCGGCCCAGGTCCTGAGGCGCCCACGGTCGCTTGTCTACCTCCAGTCCCTGAAGTGGATGGCCCAGGCCAAGGAACGGGTCCGCTAGAGGAGAAAGTCTCTCTCGTGTCGTCCCCGAGCATTCGTCATGGAAGCGACCCGAGACGGGGCGTTGGACGGCCACGCGGGCAGAGCCCGCGCGGCCTCTATGTCGGCGCCGCAGCAGCGGCGCCCGTTGGACGGCCACGCGGGCAGAGCCCGCGCGGCCTCTATGTCGGCGCCGCAGCAGCGGCGCCTTAGGTCCCGTGCCTGCTACCGACGAGATCTACGAGAAGTACCTCCAGAAGGCCATCGTCGAGATCAACGACCTGGCCCACGAGGTCGCGGCGGCCGGGGGAGGACGCATTCCCATCGTCGGCTCCGGCCATCCCCTTGCAGACGTGATGCTGCTGAAGCACCGGCCGCAGCCCGCGGAGGTACAGGAGGGCGTGGCGTTCTACGGACGCGCCGGCCAGGCGATCTTGAAGTCGCTGCAGCGGCTCCACGTCGACCCGATGGCGGTGTACGGAACCAACTGCCTGAAGTTCGCGGCTGGAGACGAGGAAGAGTCCCGGCCTTTCCTGACACGCGAGCTGCACATCGTCCAGCCCAAGCTGATCGTGCCGATGGGCGAAGGTGCGGTGGAGTGCCTGAACTCGCTCGAGTTCCCGCTCGCGGACGCTGTGGAGTACAAACCGGGCGAGCTCCAGCGCTTCACGGCTACGGTGCAGGCGCTGGTCGTGCCTGACATCGACACGTCGCTCGACGAGGCTCCTGCCAAGACCCAGTTTTGGAACGCCTTCAAGCCACTCGGCGCCTGGTGGGCCGAGTTGCCGCCCTACTAGTGCCCCTTCCAGTGATGCCGTCAAGCTTCTGGGTCGCGAGCGCCAAGCCAGAGGCCGCACTGGTCCGCAGCCAAGGCTAGAAGCCTTGGTAAGGACAAGGGTGGACTCTGGCGCAGTGCGATCGCGGGCCAGAAGCCGGCATGTATCGCTGGGAGGGGCACTAGTCCTCGGGACGGCGCTCGGCCTCTACTACGCCTTCCACGATCGGCTGTGGAACGCGACCACCTGGTGGGACATCGCCTTCCTCTCGCTCGTCCTGATCCCGGCCTGCTTCGCGCTGATCTGGCTCGCGTTGCCCCTGAGGCTGGGTCGCGGCTTGCTCCCGGTCGGGATCGCGCTCGCCGTGCTCGCCTGGGCTTTTCACGTCGCCGGCGCGAACACGGCCGAGAACTTCTGCAAGCTCTTTGCAATCACCGCGCTCGGCTTCTGGTTCCTCCAGTACTTCGAGACGCTCGGTTGGGTCGTCCTCGTTTCGCTGATCATCCCTTGGGTCGATGCGTATTCGGTCTGGCGCGGGCCGACGAAGGTGATCGTCACCGAGCACCGGGGTGTGTTCACGAACTTCTCGTTTGCGTTCCCGATCCCCGGAGAGGTCTCCTCGGCGAACCTCGGGCTGCCGGATCTTCTCTTCTTTGCATTGTTCCTGGCGGCGGCGGTGCGCTTCGCTCTGCGGCCAGGTCCGACGTGGCTGCTGATGACTCTGTCTTTCGGTGCGACGCTCGCCCTCGCCGTCTGGCGCGACCTCGGCGGCCTTCCTGCGCTGCCGTTGCTGGCACTTGGCTTCCTCCTTGCGAACGGCGACCTGATCTGGGCGCGGCTCCGTCCACGTGTTGACGCTCGGAGTTGACGCAGCCCGCGGCGGTTGGATCGCGGTTGCGCTCGCAGACGGACGGTTTGCGGACGCGGTCCTCGAGCGGCGATTCCCCACCGTGCTCGAGCGCTTCGGCGAAGCGGAGGAGATCGGCGTCGACGTCCCGATTGGCCTGCCGGAACCGGGTAAGCGTAGGCGGGCCGACATCGAGGCGCGAAACGTGGTGGGTGGGAGGCGCTCGAGCATCTTCTTCACGCCCTCACGTGGTGCGCTCGAGGCTCCGACATACAGCGAGGCGCGACGGATCGCACCGAGCACGTCAGCTCAGGGATGGGCCTTGCGGACTGCCATCCTGGACGTCGATCGCGTCCACGACGCGCGCGTACGGGAGGTGCATCCGGAGGTGTCGTTCGCGGTGCTGGCCGGCGTGCCGCTCGCGTTCGCGAAGCGAACGTGGAACGGACAGCGCGAGCGGCTTCGCCTTTTGGAGCGCGCGGGAATCAAGATTCCGGAGTACCTCGACGCCGGGCTGGTTGCAGCAGACGACGTCGTCGACGCGGCAATCGCTGCCTGGACAGCGACGCGCATCGCCCGCGGCGAGCACGTGACGTTCCCGGCCGACCCGCTCCCCGGGGAGCCGGTCATCCACGCCTGATCTGGACACGTCAGCTGCCTGGCACCGGACACGTCAGTGCGGGCCCGGTCCTAGGATCTGCCTCTAGGACGTGCGCGTTTACGCGCGTTCCAGAAGCGCCACCGTCTCCACATGCGGCGTGTGCGGGAACATGTCCACCGGCTTTGCGCGACGCAGCTCGTAGCCGTAATCCTCCCGCAGCCGCTTCGCGTCGCCCGCGAGCGTCGTCGGGTTGCAGCTGACGTAGACGATCCGCGGCGAACCGATCTCACCGAGGCGCTTCAAGGCCTTGCCGGCAAGCCCGGCTCGCGGCGGATCGACGACGACGACGTCGGGATCGCCGGCCCGCTCGTGCAGCTCCGCGAGCGACTGGCCCACGTTGCCGGCATAGAACGCAGCGTTGCCGATCCCGTTCAGGTCGGCGTTCTCGAGCGCGCACGCAATCGACTCCTCGGAGACATCGACCCCCCAAACCGTCAGGGCGTCACGCGCAAGCAGGAGGCCGATCGTGCCGATGCCGCAGTAAAGGTCGAACACCGTCTCTTTCCCCGTGAGGTCGGCGAACTCTCGCGCGAGCCCGTACAGCCGCTCGGCCATCCCCGTGTTCGTCTGCAGGAAGGCGTTCGGCCGTACGCGAAAGCGGAGGCCGCACAGCTCCTCCTCGATTGCCTCTTCGCCCCAGAGCAGTCGCGTCGGAAGGTTCGTCACCTCGGCCGGCCTCTCGTTGACCGACCAGTGAATCGACCTCACCTCCGGAAATTCCCGGAGTAGGTCGACGAAGCCGCCGGTGTCGAACTTCTCCCCAGGGCCCGTGACGAGCTGGACGAGCGCCTGACCGGTGTTGCGCCCCTCCCGCACGACGAGATGCCGGAGATACCCGGTCTGTTCCGCCTGGTCGTACGCAACGAGCCGATCCCCGCGCGCCCACTCGCGTACCGCATTACGGATCGCGTTCCCGAGCTCGGTCGTGAGCCAGCAGCGCTCGATCTCGAGCACCTCGTCCCAACGCCCCGCCTTGTGGAGCCCGAGCGTCGGACCGTCCTCGAGCTGCGTGAACGAGTACTCGAGCTTGTTGCGGTAATGGAAGATCTCCGCTGCCGGGAGGATCGGCTCGAGCGGGGGCTCCGCGATCCCGCCGATGCGACGGAGCGAGTCGGCGACCTGCCCCTCCTTCGAGGCCGCCTGGGCCTCGTAGGCGAGGTCCTGGAAGCGGCAGCCGCCGCACGCGGGGTAGTGCTGGCACGGCGCGTCGATGCGTTGCGGCCCTGGTTGCAGCACCTCCGTTGCGAGCGCCTCGGCATGGCGCCGCTGGACCTTCGTCACGCGGGCCCGGACCGTGTCTCCGGGAAGGCCGCGGCGAACGAAGACGACGAAGCCGTTCAGCCGGGCGACGCCGTTCCCGCCGTAGGCGAGCGAGTCGATCGTGAGCTCGAGCTCCTGGTCTTGCACTACTGGCGCCACGAAGGACCAGGGTACAAGCGGAAAGCCGTACGATCGCGCCGTGAAGGCCGAGGACGCTGCGCGCCGCTGGATGGATGCCTGGGAACGTTCGTGGCGTGCGAAGGACGCCGACCTGCTCGAACTCGTGTACGCCGCCGGCGCCGTCTTCCGCTCCCATCCCTTTCGGGAACCGCAGCCTCCGCTCGACTACGCCCGCTGGGCCTATTCCGAGGAGGAGGGGGAGCCCGAGGTCTGGTTCGGTCAGCCTCTGGTCAACGCCGACCGCGCTGCGATCGAGTGGTGGGCAGTCGTCGTCGAGAAGGGCGAGCAGGTGTCGCTGGCAGGAACGTCGATCCTCCGCTTCGACGGCGAGGGCCGCGTGCTGGATCAGCACGACTACTGGGGGATGACACCCGGCCGCACCCCGCCCTGGGAGGGCTGGGGATCTAGCTCAACGCCGTGACGTAGACCTTCCGCTCGCGCGGGCCGTCGAACTCGCAGAAGAAGATTCCCTGCCAGGTACCGAGCGCGAGCTTCCCGCCGTCCACGGGAACGAGAATCTGAGGGCTCATCAGCGAGGCGCGGATGTGTGAGGGAGCGTTCGGCCCGTCCGGGTCCTCGACGTGCCGCCACTCCCAGCCGTCGTCGACGACCCGCTCCAGCGCCGCCTCGAGGTCCTGCGCAACGGCTGGATCCGCATGCTCGTTGATTGTTACGCCCGCTGTGGTATGCGGGACGTAGACCAGCGCAGCGGCGGCGCCGTTCGTCTCACCGAGCGCTTCCTGCACCAGCCGGGTGATGTCCAGGAGCTGGGTGCGGCGCTCGGTCTTGAGACGGATTTCTTGCATCGCTGCGTATCCTAGGCGGATGCACGTGAGGGCGAAGAGGAATTGGTCCAAGATGCTGGATCAGACGGCCGCGCGCGCGAAGCGCGCACGGCCTCTAAACGGCGCCGCCGAGTCGGCGATGCCGGATAAGACGGCCGCGCGCGCGAAGCGCGCACGGCCTCTAAACGGCGCCGCCGAGTCGGCGCCTTAGGAGACTGATGCCTCCGGCCCCGCCCTCCGACCGGGAGCTCGACTCCTACCGTGAACAGGCGGACCGTTTCATCGCGGAGCTGGACGAGGAGTTTTACCTCCATTACGCGGGCTTGAAGGAGAGCTTCGACCTCGCGCCGATCTACGAACGGCACGCGAACCTCACCGAGCTCGACCAGGTGAAATCGATCGCACTGGCGGTCAACGGCGGCCAGCGCATCCGAGAGCTCTGGCGCTTTGCCTGCGAGGGATACTTCGGCGACCTCACGCGCGACCACGCCGAGAAGCTGGCGGAGCTCGAGTCGGAGCTGCAGGTCTCCGTCAACGGCGAGGAGATTCCTTACCGGATGGTCCGACCCGCGCTCGCGAACGAGGCCGACCGCGACAAGCGACGGGAGCTCGATGCGCGAGCCACGGACATCCTTGACGAGCACATGAACCCGCTGCACCTCGACGCTGCGCGTGTGGTGCAGCAAGGGGCGCGCGACCTTGAATTCGCGAATTACCTCGAGCTCTACCGCAAAGCGCTACCGAGCTCTGCCCTCGACGACCTGGCGGAGCAGTGCCACGCGTTCCTCGACTCGACCGAGCGCCTGTACGAGGACGCCGCCGACAAGCTGTTCCGGGACCGCGTCGGCATCTCGCTGGCCGAGGCGCAGCGCTGGGACGTGCCCCGTCTCTTCCGCGCGCCCGAGTGGGACCCGATGTTCCCTGCAGACAAGATGGTCCCGGCGCTCGAGGGCACGCTCGCGGACCTCGGCATCGACCTGAAGTCCCAGGAGAACGTCACGCTCGACCTCGACGAACGGCCGAACAAGAGCCCACGCGCGTTCTGCGCGCCGATCGAGGTGCCGGACCGCGTCGTCCTCGTCATCCAGCCGATCGGGGGCCCGGACGACTGGCGCGCGCTCTTCCACGAGGGCGGGCATACCGAGCACTTCGCGCACACGTCCCGCGACCTCTCGATGGAGGAGAAGCGCCTCGGCGACAACGCGGTCACCGAGGGCTGGGCGATGCTGCTCCAGCATCTGACTGACGAGCCCGCCTGGCTGACGAGGCGCCTCGACTTTCCCCAGCCCGGCGAGTATGCCGTGGAAGGTGCGACGGGACTGCTCTACTTCGTGCGTCGCTATGCGGCGAAGATCCTCTACGAGCTCGAGTTCCACGCGGCGGAGGACGTTACGACGATGCGCGACCGCTACGCGGAGCTGCTCTCGGACGCACTGAAGATCGACGTGACGCCGGCGAACTACCTCGCGGACATCGATTCCGGCTTCTACGTCTCGTCATACCTCAGATCGTGGGCCTTCGAGGCGCAGCTGCGCGCGTACCTGAAGGAGAAGTTCGGCTCGCGCTGGTTCGCGACGCGTGAGGCCGGCTCGCTGCTGCGCGAGCTCTGGGGCGAAGGTCAGAAGATGCGTGCCGAGGAGATGCTGAAGGAGGTGACGGGCTCCACGCTCGAGATGGAGGCCGTCGCCGAGCGCGTTCGCGAGGTTCTGCGCTAGCTCCCAACATGGCTTGGAGCCTAGCCTCAGGCCCGCCGTCCTCGCCGATGAATAGGCTTTATACATGGCGAGGACGCGGGTCCTGATTGCAGGGGCAGCCGGTCGGGACTTTCATAACTTCAACCTCGTGTACCGCGACCGTCCCGAGTACGAGGTCGTCGCGTTCACGGCGACGCAGATCCCGAACATCGACGGGCGCCGCTACCCTGCCGAGCTGGCGGGTTCGCTCTATCCGGAGGGAATACCGATCCTGCCGGAGTCTGCGCTCGAGCAGCTCGTGCGCGAGCACGAGATCGCCTCGGTCGTGTTCGCGTACTCCGACGTGACGCACGAGCAAGTCATGCATGTCGGCTCACGCGCCTTGGCGGCAGGCGCGTCGTACCACCTCATCTCCCCCCACAACACGATGCTCGCGACCCCGAAGCCTTCGGTCGCGATCTGTGCGGTGCGCACCGGTTCGGGCAAGAGCCAGACGACACGCCACGTCGCCGCGCTCTTTCGCGAGGCCGGCAAGCGCGTTGCAGTTCTGCGCCACCCCATGCCGTACGGCGATCTTGCCAAGCAAGCTGTCCAGCGCTTCGAGAAGTACGAGGATCTCGACGCCGCGGACGCGACGATCGAGGAGCGTGAGGAGTACGAGCCGCACATCGCGGAGGGGAATCTCGTGTTCGCCGGGATCGACTACGAGCGAATCCTCCGCGCGGCCGAGCAGGAGGCAGACGTGATCCTCTGGGACGGGGGCAACAACGACACGCCCTTCGTCAGGCCCGACGTGCACATCGTCGTGCTCGATCCACACCGGCCCGGACACGAATTGCGCTATCACCCGGGCGAGACGAACCTGCGCATGGCGGACGTTTGCGTCGTGAACAAGGTCGACAGCGCCCCACAGGAAGGCATCGACGCCGTCCTCAACTCGATCCGCGACCACGCCGCGAACGCGCGCGTCGTCCTCGCAGCATCGCCGTACGACGTCGAAGGCGACAGCAACGAGATCAGGGGCAAGCGCGTCCTCGCTGTCGAGGACGGCCCGACGCTCACGCATGGCGAGATGGCGTACGGCGCCGCTGTTTTGGCCGCGAAGCAACACGGCGCCGCGGAGTTGATCGACCCGCGCTCCTGTGCCGTCGGCTCGATCGCCGAAACGTTCGAGCAGTACCCCAACGTTGGAGCGCTCCTGCCGGCCATGGGGTACGGCCGTCAGCAGATGGAAGATCTCCGCGAGACGATCCACCGCTGCGACGCCGACCTCGTCCTGATCGGCACGCCCATCGACCTGCGCCGGCTGATCGACCTGGACAAGCCGGCGCTGCGCGTCACCTACAAGCTGCAGGAAATGGGCGAGCCGACGCTCAAGGACGTGCTCGCCGAGAAAGGACTGCTGGAAACAGCACTGGTGTGAGCACCGTAGTCGCCCTCGGCGGGAACGCGTTGATGCGTCCCGGCGAGCGTGGAACCGCGGCCGAGCAGCTCGCGAACCTCCGACGTGCGGTCACGGCGCTGCAGCCGCTGTTCGGCGAGCCAGGTCTGGTGATCACGCACGGCAACGGCCCCCAGGTTGGGAACGAGCTGCTGCGCCAGGAGCGCGCCGCGGAGGAAGCGCCGCCCCTGCCGCTCTGGCTCGCGGTCGCGCAGACCCAGGCTGAGATCGGCGCGTTGATCTCCGCCGAGCTCCGCCCGGCGCTGGCAGGGCGCGAGCCTGCCTGCGTGCTCACGCACGTTCGCGTCGCGGCCGATGACCCTGCGTTCGACCGCCCCACGAAGCCGATCGGCCCCTTCTACTTCGCCGAAGAGGCGGAGCAACTCGAACGCGAGCGAGGCTGGGCGATGGTCTCCGACGCGAACCGCGGCCATCGCCGAGTGGTTCCCTCGCCGGCGCCACTCGAGATCGTGGAGCTCGAGGTGATCCGGCGTCTGGCTGAGGGAAACGTGGTCGTGATCGCCTGCGGCGGCGGCGGCATCCCTGTCGTGCGTCGGGGCGGTCGCCTAGCCGGAGTCGACGCGGTGATCGACAAGGACCGAGCGTCGGCCCTGCTAGCGCGCGGGCTCGGTGCCAACCGACTCCTGATCCTCACCGAGGTGCCTGCGGTCTACCGCAACTTCGGACAGGAACGGCAGGAGGAGATCCGTGAGCTCTCCGGTGCGGCGGCGGAGGAACTACTTCCGAAGCTGCCGGAGGGATCGATGCGCCCGAAGGTGGAGTCGGCCCTGAGCTTCGGAGGCGAAACGCTGATTACGAGCTTCACTGCGCTCGAGTCCGCGCTCGCCGGGAACGCCGGCACACGAATCCGCTGACGGTGGAATAGTCAGCCGATGGCGACCGTGGGACTCCTGCACCCCGGCGAGATGGGTGCCGCGCTGGGCAGCGCGCTCCGCGGCCGAGGTCACGAGGTGCTCTGGGCATCAACCGGCCGTAGCGAGTCAACTTCCCGACGCGCCGATGACGCCGCCCTGATTGACGTCGGGTCCGAGTCGGTCCTTGCCGAGCGCAGCGATGTGCTTCTCAGCGTCTGTCCGCCTCACGCTGCAGGCGAGGTCGCAAGCAAAGTGAGTGATGCCTTCGGGCTCTTCGTCGATGCCAACGCGATCGCGCCGGCCACCGCCCGCGCGATCGCCGGGGCGCGAGACGAATCCAAATTCGTAGACGGCGGGATCATCGGCCCTCCTCCACGCGACCGAGGTACGACCCGTCTCTATCTCTCGGGAGCCGGTGCAGCCGTTGTTGCCGAGCTCTTCAAAGGTACGCCTGTCGACGCACGCGTCCTCTCCGCAGACGTCGGCGACGCCTCCGCGCTCAAGATGACGTACGCGGCGTGGACGAAAGGGACTGTCGCCCTGCTGCTTGCGATCGACGGCGTCGCCGAAACGGAAGGCGTGCAGGAGGCGCTCCTCGAGGAGTGGCGCCTGTCGCTACCCGAGCTTCCCGGAGCGCTGGAACGTGCTGCACGCGCAGCAACCGCGAAAGGCTGGCGTTGGGTGGGCGAGATGGAGGAGATCGCAGCGACGTTCTCGGCGGCCGGGTTCCCTGACGGCTTTCATCGCGCAGCAGCCGAGATCTTCCGCCGCGCCCGGTAGCCCGGCCCGCGCATGACTCGGCCCGGTAGCGCACCCGTATGCTCGCCGTCGCGGAGCACGAGCGTTCCGTTCACGCTCACGTGCACAACTCCGGTCGCGTATTGGTGCGGATCGTCGTAGGTGGCGTGATCCTGGATGCGAGCCGGATCGAAAGCGACGACGTCGGCGAAGCAGCCCTGTTGAAGCAGACCGCGGTCGACAAGCCGAAGGTTCTCGGCTGGTAGCGACGTGAGGCGGCGGATCGCCTCCTCGAGTGGGACCACCGCCTCGTCGCGGACGTACGTCCCGAGCAGCCGCGCGAAGCTGCCGTATGCACGCGGGTGCGTGCTCCACTTCAGAAAGACCCCTTCGGGCGCGAGGGCCGGGGAGTCGGAGCAGAAGCTCACCCATGGCAAGGCGAGCTCGCGGCGGACGTTCTCCTCTGACATCGTGAAGTAGGCCGTGGTAACACGGCTCTCGTCCTCGACGACGAGATCCATCGCGGTCTGCGCCGGGCTCGTCTGCCGCTCCGCCGCCACGTCGGCAAGCGTTCTGCCGGTCAGAGGTCGGAGCTCGTCGCTCTTGAAGGCGAGCAACCGCATGTTCTCCGGCCCGGCGAGCAGGAACATGTTCTCCCACTCGTCCGTGTCGGTCGTCATCTCGTGCTCGACGCGGGCTCGCACTTGCGGGGTCGACAGCCTCGCTCGCCACGCCTCGAAGCCGCCCTCCTGCACCCAGGGCGGCATCGCGCCGTTCAGCCCTGTCGCGCCGGCGGTGTACGTGTACATGTCGGCGGTCACCACAAAGCCCTCGCGGCGCGCCTTCTCGACGCGATCGACGACCGACCCGAGCTTCGACCAGTTCGGCCTCCCCGCCGCTTTGAGGTGGTAGATCTCGGCACGGACACCGGCCTCCCGCGCGATGCTCAAGAGCTCGTCCAGTGCCTCGACCAGCTGGTTGCCCTCACTCCGGAGGTGCGAGATATACATCCCGCCGTGCTCGCCCGCGGCGCGCGCGAGCGCGACCAGTTCCTCCGTGGCGGCATAGAAGCCGGGCGCGTAGACGAGCGCCGACGACACTCCGACCGCGCCCTCTTCCATGGCATCGCGCACGAGCGCTTGCATCCGCTGCAGCTCTGCCTCGGTCGGCGGTCGGTCCTCCGCGCCCAACTCGTGCTCGCGCACGGTCGCCGCGCCGACGAAAGAGGTGACATTCGGAGCTACGCCGTTTCGCACGAGCTGCTCGAGGAACTCACCCAGTGTCGTCCACTCGGGCTGGACCCCGAGCATGGAGTGGGCGGCGAGCTCTTCTTTCATCGCCTCGGTAAGCGGGCCCATCGACGAACCCTCGCCCATGACCTCGAGCGTGACACCCTGCCTCACGTCGCTCTTGGCCCGCCCATCCTCGAGCAGGGACTCGTTCGCCCAGCTAAGCATGTTGACGAACCCCGGGGTGACCCCCAGTCCACGCGCATCGAGCTCTTCGCGTCCGCGCCAGCCCTGGAGCGGGCCCAGTCCGGCGATCCGGTCGCCGACAATCGCCAGGTCGCCGTCAAAGGGCGAACCGCCTCGCCCGTCGTAGATTGTCCCGCCCCGGATGAGGAGGTCGCAGTCCGTGCTCCGGAGTCTATGAATGCGAAAGGCGGCCATAACAGCCGCCTTCGCAAGGACTCCTCTGGGAGAGGAGTTACCTCTGCTTGGAGTTGCCCTCGATCGTGGCGCCGTTGCCCGAGCCGACCTGGATCCGCTTCGGCTTCGGCTGCTCCGGCTTCTTCAAGTGGACCTCGAGGACCCCGTTCTTGTAGTCGGCGTTGACGTCGCTCTCGGTGACGCCCTGCGGCACCCCGAACGTGCGCGAGAACGTCCCGTAGCGACGCTCGAAGCGGTAGAACCGCTCGTCCGACTCCTCCTGCGTGCGCTCACGCTCGGCTGTGATCGTCAGCGCTCCGTCGTCGAGCTCCACCGAGATCTTGTCCTCGGGAATGCCCGGCAGGTCAAGCGCGTAGACGAGCTCGGACTCCGTCTCCCAAACGTCGAGCGCAGGCACCCAGGCCTGATTCGTACGACCGTTGCCCTCGAGGAGGCCGTTCATGAAACGACTCATCTCGTTCTGGAAAGTCGCGATCTCACGGAACGGCTCCCAGCGAACCAGAGTTGCCATCTCTCCTCCTTTCATCAACTTGACTTCAAAGACAGGATAAAACCTAAGTGCTTTGTTGTCAAGTCCAACCCCGAGTAGGATCGCGGGGAAATCATGGTGGCGGTCGCGGACAGCCTGAAGGGGCGCTCGTTCACGCGGGTCGCGGACTGGAGCCGCGAGGAGCTGCTCGAGGTGCTCGACCTGGCCGGCGAGCTGAAGCGCCGCCAGCAAGCCCGGGAGGAGCACCACCTCCTCCCCGGCCGCACGCTCGGGATGATCTTCCAGAAGTCGTCGACCCGGACCCGGGTTTCCTTCGAGGTGGGCATCTACCAGCTCGGCGGCACGGCCCTCTACCTCTCGGCCGGCGACCTCCAGCTCGGGCGCGGGGAGACGATCAAGGACACGGCCGTCGTGCTCTCGCGCTACCTCGACGCGATCATGATCCGTACCTATGCCCAGTCCGACGTCGAGGAGCTCGCCGAGCACGCTTCCATCCCCGTCATCAACGGGCTCACGGATAGCTCGCATCCGTGCCAGGCCCTCGCCGATGTGATGACGATCCGCGAGCGCTTCGACCGGCTCGAGGGCCTCAAAGTGGTCTACCTCGGCGACGGCAACAACGTCTGCGCGTCGCTGATGGTTGCCTGTGCGAAGCTGGGGACGGACTTCGTTGCCGCCACCCCGCCGGGCTATCGCCCGGACGACGAGGCGGTGCGAATCGCGCGCGAAGCGGGCGCCTCGGTCGAGCTGACGGATGATCCGCGCAGCGCGGTCGAGGCAGCGGATGTCCTCTACACGGACGTCTGGACGTCGATGGGTCAGGAGGAGGAACGCGAGCAGCGCCTCCGTGACCTGGCCGGATATGGGATCGACGCGGATCTGGTCGCGCAAGCAAGCGACAACGCAATCGTCCTCCACTGCCTCCCGGCGCACTACGGCGAGGAGATCACCGAGAACGTGCTGTACGGCCCGCAGTCCGCGGTCTGGGACGAGGCGGAGAACCGTCTCCACGCCCAGAAGGCGCTTATGGCGCTCGTGATCCGGTAAGAAGCGCCGAGTGCTTCCGCTTCGCGACAACGTCCCCACGCGGACGTTTCCGATCGTCACCGTCGGCCTGATCGTCGCGAACGCGATCGTCTGGTTCTGGGAGATCGGCGGAAAGACGTCGATCGAGACCGACGTCATCCACTACGGCTACTACCCGTGCAAGATCGACGGACCGTGCGTCAGCTTCGCGCTACGTGCCGAGATCCCCTGGTACGAGAACGCCTTCACGTCCATGTTCATGCACGGGGGCTGGGAGCACATCATCTTCAACATGCTCTTCCTCTGGATCTTCGGGAACAACGTCGAAGATGCGATGGGGAAGGTGCGCTTCTTCCTCTGGTACATCGCCGGCGGGCTGGCGGCGACTGCGACGCAGACGTTCGTCACGCTTCGGTTCGCGGACACCGCAGACGCGAGCATCCCGAACATCGGCGCCAGCGGCGCGATCGCAGCCGTGCTGGGCGCCTACCTCCTGCTGTTGCCCCGCGCCCGTGTACTGAGCGTGATCATCGTGGGCTTCATCTTCCTGAGAGAGATCCCCGCGATCTGGTTCCTCGGGATCTGGTTCCTGTTCCAGCTATGGCAAGGAGGCTGGTCGGTCGCGCACCCGGAGGCCGGCGGGGGCGTCGCCTTCTTCGCCCACATCGGGGGATTCGCCTTCGGAATGCTGACGGTGTTTCTCGTCGCGAGGAAGCGTCCGCTCAGGCCCGCCTACTGATATGACGTTCGAGGAGCACGTCCAGCAGGCGCTGGATGCGCTGCCGCCCGAGCTCGCCCGGGGCCTCGAGAACGTGGCGGTCGTCGTCGAGGAGGAGAACCTCGGCGAGCCCGAGATCCTCGGGCTCTTCGAGGAGGCGCCCTATATGCCCGCCAAGGTCACGATCTACCGGCGGCCCCTGGAAGAGGACTTCGGAGACGACCCGGAGGCCCTCGAGCAGCAGATCCGCATCACCGTCCTCCATGAGCTCGCCCACTACTTCGGGATCGACGAGGAGCGGTTGGACGAGCTCGGCTACCAATGACGACCGCCCTCAACGTGATCGCCGTCTCGGCGGCAGTCCTCGGCGCGATCGTCCTCGTGTTGTTCTTCCTCGGCCCTCGGGAATAGCCGCCGGGCCGATGGGCGTTTCTAGTGGTATGACCCTCACCGAGATTCATACCGAGATAGAGCAGACGAGCGAGCGGCGTACAGGGCTGTGGCACGAGCTCTCGCGGGGTCACGACCCCGCCCTGTCCGCTGAGCTCAAGCGTCTGAATGAACGACTCGACCACCTGTGGGACGAGGAGCGCACGCTGAAGGCGGCCCTCCGCTTCGGCGACCGCGACCACATCGTCGCCCGGGCCCGCGTCGAGGAGCGTTTGGAGCGCGCGGCTTAACGCGGCCACCCGGGCAAAGGCCGGACGGCCTCGAGACGGCGCCGCCGAGTCGGCGCCTTAGAAGTTGTCCGCGCTGACGGTCGGCCCCGGACGAGGGATTCTCCCTCTCCCTTCCGGGGCCGACAACGTTGGCGAAGGACTGCGGCGGACACTGCGGCTCGTAAATCGAAAAGGAGCCGCCATGCCGAGTTCACACGCAAGAGAGATCGTGATCGACTTCCTCCAGTCGTGGGAGGAGTGGCCCGAGCAGCTGATCGACGGCGAACCTGAGCCCGACCTCGACCTCCCGCCACTCCCGCCGCCGCGACCAAGCGCCGCGTAGCCGCCCGGCTACACTGGCCCCGCGCGGGGCGTTAGCTCAGCTGGGAGAGCGCCGGCTCGCGTAACCGGGACTCGAAACAAACGCGCTGCAAAACGAGGGATGCGCGCCAGTTGAGAGTCCGCCTGGCTCCATTGGCATAACTCGCTGGTAGAGCCATCTCTTTCGAGATGCCTCTGTCGCCGGAGCGCTCCTGACTCAGGGAGTGTTCAGTTAGATGTTCAGTTAGATGAAGCCGTACTTCGGAGCTCGGCTGCGATTTGCGCGGCGCCGAGCAGTGCAGCCTGGTCGTTGAGGATCACTCGAACAGGAATCTGTGCGAGCTGCGGTGCGAAGCGACCCTTGTCGAGGAAGGCGTCCATGAACCCGCCTTCCTTCAGCCGGCCGATGATCTTCGATGGAATTCCGCCGCCGAGATACACGCCGCCGTTCGCCATGAAGCCGAGGGCGACGTTGCGGGCACGCGCGCCGTAGATGGAAACGAACAGGTCGAGTGCACGGCTGCTGAGAGATGAGGGTTCTTCCAGCGCCTCTGCAGAGATGGCCGCAGCAGCT